>Ga0209345_10000193_pt1 | contig 85492 bp, 76 predicted proteins | sample Cruoilmetagenom7_FD_187294 | JGI IMG/M metagenome (GOLD analysis project Ga0209345, IMG submission 187294) | Oil polluted marine microbial communities from Coal Oil Point, Santa Barbara, California, USA - Sample 7 (SPAdes) (version 2) | ecosystem: Environmental > Aquatic > Marine > Oil seeps ... | reverse complement strand
ATATCGCTGAAGCTGAGACAGTAGAAGCGTTAGAGCAACTGCTGCCATGGAATGTATCGATGGATAAAACTCCGAAAAAAGTGGCGCAATACGATTAGAGTCAAGGTGCGGATTTAGCGGCGCTTACAATCCAGACGCTGGAATCTACAAGGATCACGAAGTACGTCTCATGTCGTCCAGGTCACCCGACCACTCTAGTTTACCTCTGAAGTGCTTGATTCCCTCCTGTTTTTTCAGTCTAATCAAGGCTTTGAGCCCTTGCTCTACTGCCTCTTTCTTGGTTTTCAGGCCCGTGGCTTTAAGCGCATCATTCATCAGCTTATCGTCAATTTCAATATTTGTTCGCATGGCCTTAATCTCAGCAATGTGTATAAATCAAATCGTATATACACATAGTAATCGCGTCAAATGCGACGCCGGTGGGCGTTTGTTAATGGCCAACTAAACTGACTCACCTCTGGCCATTAATTTTGGCCCACCCTCACATTGGTTTTCCCTTTTTTTGATGATGTTGCCAGGGTTGGATTGGCAAGTTCTGAAGCAAGGCTTTCTGCCAGATTCATTGCATTGGCAACGGATACTTTATGCCTCTCACCGCCAAATTCTTGATATTCAGAAGCAATCTCATACATTGCCTCCACTCCCAAATATTTGCTAAGCGTACGTAGGTGGGGTGCCAAGTGGCCTGCGTTTTCTCTTATTCCCCCTTTTTCAAAACCAAATTCTCCGCTAGAGGTAATTGTGATCAGTGTTTTACCTGAAAGTGTAGGCTGTAACGGAAAGTCCCCTCGAGATAGGTCGAAATCAAACGTTTTGTTTATGCGTACTATCTGATCGAACCATGCCTTTAGCTGAGCTGGCATACCGTAATTATACATGGGTGTGGAAATCACGATGATATCAGCCGCTGACACTTCGGCTATCAGCGTGTCTGATAAGGCTAAGAGCTCTTTCTGGTTTTCGGTTTTCTTTTCATCGGGTGTAAACACCGCACCAATCCATTCTTGGGTGATAAAGTCAGGCGGGTTAGTGCCTACATCACGATAGATATACTCATCTGTAGGTCGATTATTTTTCCAGGTATTAATAAATCGAAGAGCGATATTCTTTGATATGGAATTGTGGTCTGGATTCGGGTTAGTAGCAGCTCTTACGCTTGAATTTATGTGTAATAGTGTGCTCATGTTCAATACCTTAGTGGGTTAATTACAAGTGCTATTTTGGAAGTCTTGGTAGCAGGGCACAAACGCTTAAATTACATTTTAAGATGACTTTAACTCATCTATACTGGGTGCATTGGTTGTATTGATTGAGCAGGGGAGAGTTAAGTGCAGGTATCGTTACAGGCGCTAAAAGCATTCGAATCAGCCGCTCGACGGGGTAGTTTTAAATTGGCTGCGGAAGAACTTTCGCTGACGCCGACAGCAATTTCACACCATATCAGTAATTTAGAAAGTCGGTTGAATGTTAATTTGTTTCATCGAGAGGCAAGACGGATAGTGCTAACGGAGACAGGTAAGAGGCTCGCTTCAGCAACGTCTGATGGATTTCGGAAAATTGAAAGCGCCGTGGAAGAAGTGAAAATGGCTGGCAGTGTGGTGAGGGTGACTACAACATCATCATTGGCTGCGTTGGTGTTGTTGCCCTCCTTGCAGGCATTTTCGCAAGCTCATCCTGATATTTCTGTAGAAGTATCAACAGGTGAAGCATTAGACAGTCGATCTTATATCATCCCGGTTCGTTTCGGTGATGCCGCATCAGTTCAGGCTTCAGATATTATCAGTTACGAATCATTCGATGTGTTTGGTGCTCACGGAATGAAGCCGCCGTCTTGGTCAACTGAACCGATCACCATTTTTACCACTGAATGGAAAAATAGGGCATTATCCGAGCCTCCATTGGCTGCCTGGCTGGCAACAAACGGACTGGATGGCTCCAATATGATAGTCAAAAAATTTGACCAAGAGCTCTTTGGAATTCAGCAGGCTATGGCAGAAAAGGGGCTTGTTTTTTGTTCCACTACACTTGCAAAGAGACTGTTGAAAACTGATCTTTTACAGCAATTCGGAACGCAATCAATTAGATCCGACCTATGCTATTACGTACCTAATAAGGATAGCTTCGATACTAGAAATGCAGTTACTTTTCTAAATTGGGTCGAAGAGCTTTTGGACCAATAATTCATCCAGTGTTTATTGTGCAGGCGTTAGGTGGTGGACTTCCCCCAGTGTAGTGGGACACTCCTAGTCTATGATCGATTTTAGGTCAGCTTTGGCCTTCCTTGAGCTGCTCTGAATCCTTCATACAGGTTGTTTTAACAACCCTGTTGCTAAGAGCTGAAACGCTTCCACTGCTTTGGGAGTGACTTCCTCGGGTGTCGCACTGGCAGCGATCCATAACGCGGCATTCAGTGCGGCGCCGCTAAGCAGTCTGGCAGCGGCTTCGGGATCAATGGGTTTTAGTACGCCTTGCGTTATGAGCCGTTCTACCGTTTGCCTGGTGACTTCTAGGCAGCTGTTCTGACTGGGCCATTGTGAGGGATCGCCCAGCACGGCGGGCCCATCCAGCAATACAATGCGCTGTACTTCAGGATCAAGTGCCATGCGTATATAAGCGACACCCTCTGCAAGCATCCCCTGCCATACATCCTCAGCCTGCGCGCCAATGGCTTTAGCACGCGTGGCCATTTCTGTGTCAATTTGCTCGACAACGGCGGCGAGAAGCCCGCGCTTGTCACCAAAGTTGTGATACAGCGCGCCCCTTGTTAATCCTGCTGCTGCCGTAAGATCGTCCATTGATGCGGCGGCATAGCCTTTTTCGGCAAAGGCTTTTCTGGCTGCAGCAATAAGCTTTGCACGGTTTTCAGCCATGGCTTTAGCGCGTTTGTTCAACTGCCTCTCCTTCATTTATTTCACATACGGTGCGTATATTAACTTGACATACGTCTCGTATGAATTCATTCTACATACGAGCCGTATGTTGTTTCAGTATATCAACAGGCTCTGATTGTTACTAATTTAAATGAGGACCAAACCATGCCGCAACGTGAAGCTATTTTTCCAGCCAACAGACACGCACTCTACGAAGCGCACGGCTATTCGGCGGCGATTCGTTCTGGTGATCTGCTGTTCGTATCCGGGCAGGTTGGCAGCCGTGAAGACGGTAGCCCTGAACCTGAATTTGCTCGCCAGGTCGAACTGGCTTTTGAAAACCTGCAGGCCACACTGACCGCTGGCGGGTGCACACTCGATGACATCGTTGATGTCACAACCTTTCACACCGATCCGGAGAACCAGTTTGGTACCATCATGGAGGTCAAGCAGAAGATGTTTAGCGCACCGCCTTATCCAAACTGGACAGCAATCGGTGTGAATTGGTTGGCGGGCTTTGATTTTGAAATTAAGGTTATCGCCAGAATCCCGTTAGCCGGATAACTGAATCCAGAATGCATGATAAAGTGCTGAAGCATTCGCAGGGAAAACTGCTTACAACGCAGTAAAACCTCCTTACTATTGAGTACCGGATCCGGCTAACGCCACCGTTATTGCCTGATATACTTTGGCCATTATCCGTAAGCCGGACCACATTATGTTAAGCACCGATATCTGCCAGCAGGCACGCCTGGCAAGAGATGCACGCTTTGACGGCCTGTTTTTTACTGCAGTAAAAAGCACCGGTATTTATTGCCGGCCTATTTGCCCGGCAAAAGCACCGGCCGAGGCGCAGGTGAGCTATTATTTTTCATCTGCTGCTGCCTGTGCCGCCGGTTATCGACCGTGTTTACGTTGCAGGCCAGACAGTGCACCTGGCTCTGCTGCCTGGCAAGGTACAGACACTACCTTGCAACGCGCCTTAAAACTGATTGATGCAGGCGCGCTACAACAACAAAACCAGACTCAACTGGCAGAGCGGCTTGGTATTAGTGAGCGTTATTTACGTAAAATATTTCAGCAGCAACTGGGGCTGGCGCCAAAACACTATGCCATTACCCAACAGGTGTTATTTGCCAAAAAACTGTTGCATGAAACGGCGCTGCCTATCAGTGCCATTGCTTATCAGGCTGGTTTTAACAGTGTTCGGCGCTTTAACGATGCCTTTAAACAACAGCTGCAACTTAGCCCCAGTGCTATTCGTCGAGGCCATGACAGCACAGATCCGGAGATGATCCGGCTGGAGCTTAGTTACCGCCCGCCACTGGCCTGGCACACTATGCTGCAGTTCTGGCAGGCGCGGACGTTGGACGGTATCGATTGGGTTGATCAGCAAAGTTATGGTCGCACGTTCAGTTATCAGCAGCACGCAGGCTGGTTTGAAGTAGCTCCGAAAACTGACAGTAGTTTAGAGTTGAGCCTGCACTGGTCCGGTAAACAAGGGCTATTTGGCCTGGTGCAGCAATTACGCCGTCTGCTGGATCTGGATGCCAATATGTTGCAGATAGAACATCAGCTGCAGCAGCACGCTTTGTTTAGCAACGGCATGATCAATGGCCTGCGTATTCCCGGTTTATGGTGCAGCTGGGAAGCCGGTGTCAGGGCCATACTGGGGCAGCAAGTCAGTGTTGCCGGCGCCCGCACTCAACTTAACCGTTTGGTGCAGGTGCTGGCTGAACCCGTAGCCGGTGACAAAAAACTCTTCCCTACCCCGCAGGCCGTCGCCCAGAGCAGCCTGGAGATGATAAAAGTACCGCAGGCCCGCCGCGATACCCTAAAAGCCCTGGCGCACTTTGTGATGGCAACACCTGATGCATCACCGCAGCAATGGCTCAGCATTAAAGGCATCGGCCCCTGGACGGTGGTTCAAGGGGTCAGCCAACTTGATCTCTTGCGGAAGAGCTGCGTGATACAGGCTTCAGGGTGAGTGGGTTCTCCTCGTTGCTCAATCAGCGCGGGGCTTGCGCAGAGCTGGTAGGGGGTGCTGCCAATGGGTCGTGCCACCAGCGACGAGTCGGCCAGGTCATCAATACGCAGGGCCAGATCAAAACCTGATGCTATGATAAACTGTATTTTTTTACAGTTAATATAAGGTGGCCAGTGCGCAAGATCATTCACTGCGACTGTGACTGTTTTTACGCCGCAGTAGAGATGCGCGATAACCCTGCGTTGCGAGATATTCCCATAGCCATTGGCGGCAGTGTCGAGCAGCGCGGGGTGGTCGCCACCTGTAATTATCCTGCCCGTGAGTTTGGCATTCACTCAGCGATGCCCATGGGTCAAGCGTTGAGACGCTGCCCGCAGCTAACCGTCATTCGCGGCGATATGGCCAAGTATAAAACGGTCGCACGCCAAGTATTTGCCATTTACCGTGAAGTCACCGAACTGATCGAACCACTCTCCCTGGATGAGGCCTTCCTGGATGTCTCAGACGTTACCCTGCATCACGGCAGCGCCACGTTAATGGCCGAAGCGATCCGCGAGCGGGTGAGTCGTGAAGTGGGTATTACTGTCTCAGCGGGGGTGGCGCCCAATAAATTTCTGGCCAAGATCGCCAGCGACTGGAATAAGCCCGATGGCCTGTGCGTGATTACGCCAGATAAGGTCGACAGCTTTGTGCAACAGCTACCGGTGAAGAAAATTCACGGCGTTGGCCCTCGCACCGCCGAAAAACTGGCGAGGCTGGATATCCATACTTGCGCCGAACTGCGTACCCGCTCGCTAACGGAACTGATCGAACACTTTGGCCGTTTTGGCAAGCGCCTGCATGAGCTAAGCTGGGGCCTCGACGAGCGTCCGGTGAAAACCCACCGCGAGCGTAAATCGATTAGCACCGAGCAGACCTACGCTCAGGATCTACCCAGCCTCGACGCTTGTCGCCGTGAACTGCCTGCCCTAATCGAAGATCTAGAGCGCCGCTATGCACGGCTTGACCCACCTCTGGCGGTGCGCGGCCTGATGGTCAAAGTGAAGTTTAACGACTTCACCCAAACCACCGTCGAGCACGCTGACCCAGCACCTAACCTTGAACAGTTTGAAGCCCTGCTTAAGCTTGGCTGGGCCAGAGGAGAGCGTCCCGTGCGCCTGCTGGGCGTCGGATATCGGCTGGCGGACAAGAGTCAGGAATATCAACTGTCGCTGTTTTAATGAGCCGCTTAATCCGGGGCTCCCATCAGTGACCTGTATACATCCACCATGGCCAGGGTGACCTCTGTGCGGCTTCGCACGGCTGCATCCCGGGTGGAGACGTATTCCTGCTCCGTCGTCAGTACTTCGAAGTAGCCGATGAAGCCTTCTTCGTAACGGGCATGGGCCAGGTCGACGGCTTTCTCAGCATTATTCATGGCTTGCGCAAGACGATCATCCCGCTGCTGTGCACGCTGGTAGCGCACCAGCCGAGTCTCCACTTCTTCCAGCGCTTCCAGTACGGTTTGCTGGTAGCTGGCAAGTGCGGCGCGATTGTCTGCACCTGCGGCGTCGATACGCGCCTTGACCCTGTTATGGTCCAGAAACGTCCAGTCGATGCCCAAAGCAACACGGCGGGATTCTGCTGACCCGGTGAATAGATCACCGCTGTCGGCGGCCACCGAGCCCAGCAGTCCGCTTAAGGTAAAGCGGGGAAACAGGTCGGCGGTGGCTACACCAATGCGAGCCGTGGCGGCCGCCAGGCGGCGTTCCGCTGCAGCGATATCCGGGCGGCGGCGCAATACTTCGCCGGGGGCGTCCACTGGGATCATTGGCACAACTTCCGGCAGCCCACTTTGGGCTGACAGCTGTTCGACTAATGCCAGCGGCGGCTGTCCGGTTAGCACGGCTATGCGATGCATGGCCGCACGGATATCGGCTTGCAGGGCCGGTAGTTCAGCGCGGGTTCGCTCCAGTTGGACTTGTGCCCGTGCTTTGTCAAACTCGGTACCTCGGCCGGCATCTACCCGGGCTTCGACAATATCCAGCGATTGTTGTTGTAACGCCAGGTTTCGATGCGCTACCTGATATTGCTGTTGCAAGCCCCGTAATTCGAAATAGCTGTTAGTCAATTGCCCGGCCAGAGCCACCTGCATAGCACCGAGATCGGCGCCCGTAGCTTCCAGTTCTGCTCGTTGCGCTTCCGTGGCACGTCGTAGGCGGCCGAACAGGTCCAGTTCCCAACTAGCGACCACGCCAGCCTGAAAACGCTGTACCCGCTCCGGCCCCGTGCCCGGGGGTGACTGTTCGATCTCCGCCAGGTGCTGTTCGGTGGCGGATGCACTGGCGGTTAGGCTGGGCCATTGATCCCTTTCGGCACCGTAGAGGAGTGCCGCGGCGCGCTCGTAGCGGGCTAACGCCTCTTCCAGGGTAAGGTTGGAAGTCAGGGTTTGTGCAATCAGTTGCTCCAGCAAGGGGTCATCAAAACCCTTCCAGAAGCGTTGCTGATCGGTACGGCCTGCAAGGATATCTTCCCCTCCTGAGAAGGCTTGCGGTTCCGGCGTGGCCGGTACCTGATAGTCTGGTCCGACTGCACAGCCAGTCAGTAAAGCCAGTGCCGCGGTGAAAACGATCACTTTACACATGTAAACCTCCTGGCGGTACGCCTTCGCTCTTGTCATCACCAGCCGCCAGTGTGGATGTGTGGTGGCTCTTCAGTGGGTGGCTGCCGGAAAGCTTGCGCAGGGCCACGTAGAAAACCGGTGTCAGGAACAGGCCGAACAGGGTGACTCCAATCATGCCTGCAAACACCGCGGTGCCAAGGGCTTGGCGCACTTCGGCTCCTGCGCCAGTGGCCAGCACCAGGGGTGTCACAGCCGCGGTAAAGGTAATGGAGGTCATGATGATGGGGCGCAAGCGCAAACGACAGGCTTCCAGTGCAGCTTCTACTATACTGCGGCCCTGCAGCTCCAGTTCACGGGCGAATTCCACAATCAGGATGGCGTTCTTGCAGGCCAGACCAATTAATACCACCAGGCCTACCTGGACGAAGATGTTGTTATCCCCGTCGCCAAACCATACGCCGATCAGCGCCGACAGCATGCACATGGGCACAATGAGGATGACCGCCAAAGGTAGCGTCCAACTCTCATACAGCGCCGCCAGTACCAGAAACACCAACAGAATCGCCAGTGGGAATACCACCAGTGCGGCGTTGCCTTGGGTGGTTTGTTGATAGCTCAGGTCGGTCCACTCGAACGCCATGCCATCGGGTAGGGTCTCGTTCGCCAGTGCCGTGAGTATATCTATAGCCTGGCTGGAGGAGAATGTCCGGGGGTCGGCTTCTCCGGCCAGATCGGCGGCGGGGTAGCCGTTGTAGCGCAACACTGGGTCTGGGCCGAAGCTCTGACGAATATTGACCATGGAGCCGATAGGCACCATTTCACCCCGATCGTTTCGAGTGTGTATACGGGTAATGTCCTCGACACTATCGCGGTAAGGGGCATCGGCCTGGGCAATTACCTGCCAGGTGCGGCCAAAGCGATTGAAGTCGTTAACATAGGTAGATCCCAGGTACGTCTGCAGAGCATCGAACAACTCGGTCAACTCTACCCCCTGGGCTTTGGCTTTAAGCCGGTCCACTTCTACATCCAACTGGGGTACGTTGGCCTGGTAGCTGCTGATTGGAAAACCCATGCCAGGGGTTTGCATAATGGCACCCTGAAACTGGTTTACGGCATCCTGCAAGGCACCGTAGCCCAGATTGCCCCGGTCCTCGATGAACAGCTGGTAGCCGGAGCCGTTACCCAATCCGAGAATCGGCGGCGGCATGAAAGAGAAGGCAAAACCTTCCTTTAATCCACTGATCTTTTGGTTGAGCTGGGCGTTGATCTCAGCCGCACTGAGATGGCGTTCGTTGAAGGGGTCGAGAGCAAAGAACACCACGCCGGTGTTGGAGGTATTGGTGAACTGCAACGCGTTCAGTCCAGGGAAGGCTATAGCGTGAGTTACACCTTCGATTTCCATTGCGATATCAGTTACCTGCTGCAGCAACTGGTCGGTACGCTCCAGGGAGGACCCGGCCGGCAGTTGCACCCCGGCGATCAGATACTGCTTGTCCTGGGTCGGAATAAAGCCCGGCGGTACCACCTTGAACATCATCCCGGTACCGGTCAGCAACAGCGCATAAACCACAAATACGGCGCCTCGACGACGCAGTGAACGAGACACACCTTTCTCATATTTCACTGCACTGGCGTTGAAAAATCGGTTGAAGGGGCGGAAGATCCAGCCAAACAAGGCGTCGATAGCACGTTGCAGCCGGTCTTTTGGCGCACCGTGAGGCTTGAGTAACATCGCCGCGAGGGCAGGGGACAGGGTCAGTGAGTTGATGGTGGAGATTACCGTAGAGATGGCAATGGTCACCGCAAACTGCCGGTAGAACTGCCCGGTTACACCGGAGAGGAAGGCCATAGGGATAAACACCGCGCACAGCACCAGGCCAATGGCAATGATGGGGCCAGACACTTCCCGCATAGCCTGATGCGCCGCCGCCAGCGGTGCCAGGCCCTCCTCGATGTTGCGTTCAACATTTTCTACCACCACGATGGCGTCATCCACCACTATGCCGATAGCTAGCACTAGCCCGAACAGGGTCAGGGTGTTAATGGAGTAGCCCAACAGGTAGAGTGCGCCAAAGGTGCCGATCACTGATACCGGCACTGCCAGCAGCGGGATGATGGATGCCCGCCAGGTTTGCAGGAACAGGGTGACTACCAGAACGACCAGCACCACGGCTTCCAGTAACGTGGCTATCACCGACTTGATCGAGTCGCTGACAAAGATGGTGGTGTCATACACGGCTTCGTACGCCACATCATCCGGGAATAGGGCGGATATCTCGTCCATGCTGGCAATGACTTCCTTGCGGATCTGCAGTGCGTTGGCTCCCGGTGCCTGGAAAATACCTATGGCCACCGCGTCCTTGCTGTTGAGTTGGGAACGCAGCGTGTAGTCGCCGGCACCCATCTCTAGCCGCGCCACATCTTTCAATCGCAGTATTTCGCCGTTGTCACCGCGTTTGAGCACGATATCGCCGAACTCTTCCACGGTTTCCAGTCGGCCACGGGCATTGATCAGGGTAAGGAAGTCGCTGTGCGCCACGGGTTCTGCGCCGATCTGGCCAGCGGATACCTGTACGTTCTGCTCACGCATGGCACGCACTACATCACCGGCGGTGAGGTCACGGGCGGCGATACGGTCCGGGTCCAGCCAGGCACGCATAGCGTAATCTCCGCCACCAAATATCTGTGCATCGCCTACGCCCTGAATACGAGCCAGTCGATCCCGCACGTGCAGCCGCGCATAGTTACGCAGGTACAGGGTATCGTAGGTGTCATTCGGTGATGTCAGGTGAACCACCATCAAAAAGGTAGGCGATTGCTTCTGAGTGGTCACACCCTGGCGGCGCACCTCCTCAGGCAGTCGCGCCAGGGACTGACTGACGCGGTTTTGCACCCGCACGGTGGCTTCCTCTGCATCGGTACCTGGACGGAAGGTCACTGTCAGTTGCAGCACACCGTCCGAACCTGCCACGGATTTGAAGTACATCATATCTTCAACACCGCTGATGGCTTCTTCCAGTGGTGTCGCAACAGTTTCTGCAATTTCCTTGGGGTTGGCACCGGGATAGACAGTACGCACCATCACCGATGGCGGTACGACTTCCGGATACTCACTGACCGGCAGGTTGGGGATGGAGATCAAGCCGATGGCAAAAATGATGATGGACAATACCGCTGCAAATATGGGTCGGTCCACAAAAAATCTGGAGACATTCACTGTGACAACTCCTGGGCAGCGGCAAGCATGTTCAGGGGTAACTCTCGCATGGCGATCAGTTGCGGTCTGACTTCCATGCCCGTAGCAAACACCTTCTGCACACCGTTGATAATCACTCGATCACCTCGATTGAGTCCGTTGCTGATCACCAATAGCTCGCCTACCGGGTGGCCCGTGTCGACCTGCCGCGCCACCACCCGATTGTTCTCATCCACAACATAGACGTAACGCCGGTCCTGATCCGTCAGTACCGCCTTGCGGTTTATCATGAGCGCACTGTCCAGCCTGGCTACCGGCATTTCTACGCGGGCAAACTGGCCTGGCCTGATCAGACCCTGTTGGTTTTGGAGTAGGGCACGGTACTGCAGGGTGCCGGTGTCCAGATTCAGCTGGTTGTCGACGAAGTCCAGTTCACCCAGAAACTGCTGGCCTTGCTCTTCTCCCAGGGTGATGCGCACGTCACTGGATCCGCCGTTGGCCAGCAGTTGCTGGTTGCTGATGGCGGATTTTTCATTGGCGTCGAAATAGATGTGTACCGAGTCGACAGACACCAGGGTGGTCAGCAGCGTCTGATCCGCGTTGGCAAGGTTGCCCTGGGTGACCAGTGCACGGCCAGCACGGCCACTGATCGGTGCGGTTATGCGCGTGTACTGCAAGTCTAGTTCGGCGGTGTCCAGCGCGGCCTGGGCTACTTGCACCCGTGCTCTGGCGCTCAGCAAGGCGGCGTTACGCTGGTCGTACTCCTCGCGGGAAATGGCCTGTCTTTCCACTAGCGTCCTTGCCCGGTTAGCTTCACTGCTGGCCAGTTGCAACTGGCTGTTCGCCAGTGCCAGTTCTGCATGAGCGGCTTGTTCGCGAACCTTGTAAGGACGGGGATCAATTTGGAATAACAGATCGCCAGCTTGCACCAGCCCGCCTTCCTCAAAGGCAACCTCATCAATATGGCCGCTGACCCGAGGGCGTAAATCGACCGTTTCCGGAGCTACTACCCGGCCAGTGAACGACTCCCACAGGGTAACCGGCTCCACTATAACTTCAGCCACATCGACCTCTGGCGGCGGTGGCGCACTTATCGTTTCATCACTTTGAACCTCGCAGCCAGCCAATAATACTGTCAGTATAATAATCAGACCCACCCGCTGGCTCGATCTGCTGACGCGCTTCGTTATCTCGTTTTCCATGGTTTGTCGCTCCAATATCTGAATAGGAGAGTCGCCTTATGAGCGCTCCCGCTTGCCAAGTCATCGGTTGGGTTGCTTGAATAAGTCGGTTGGGTTAACACGAATTCGACCGGCAGACTGTTTTTTAACAGGTCTTAAACGATATAGGCTGTATAGCGGAAAAGGGTAGCGGGTTTCTGCGGGAAGCTTGCCTGATTCTGTCAGGCTGTCTGGAGTCGCAAATATCCAGTTGCTGGTTTCTCCAAGGTCATTGCCTGATCCTGCAAAAAATGCGTTAGTACTTGCACGTTCCAGGTTGAGACAGATTATACTGCTTCAGAAGGGGGATTCGCCGATGACTGCCACCATTCCAGAGGTTTCCGTACATTCCATGCTCAGCCTACAGCAGCGTCTTGCTCGGGTTGTGGGCAAATGGGCGACACAACAGGGCATACAGGCGACTGCGATCGATGACGTAGAACTGATTCGATGCGACCAGCCAGTCAGTTGTGGTTCGGCTGTCTATGAGCCTTCTCTGTGCTTCGTGGTACAGGGTACCAAGTCTATCCAGCTGGGTGATCGCGAAATCACCTACAAACCACTCGATTATCTGGCCAGTTCGGTCCATCTGCCGGTACTGGGGCGAGTCATCGACGCGTCTGCCGAGTATCCCTATCTCGGGCTGAAACTCAAAGTGGATCCACAAGAGGTGGCGGATCTAGTGGTGGAACTGGGTGACAAAGCGCCACCACTGTACCCTTATGAATCCTGCACTGAAGTGGAGTGTGGTTTGAGTGCGTCAAGCATGGATGAGCCGATGCAGGACGCGCTTTTACGCCTGCTGAGTCTGTTGGATTCTCCCAGAGATATTGCCATATTGGCACCGCTGGCACGTCGGGAACTTCTGTACCGGGCGTTGATGGGGGAGATGGGCGCGCGTATGCGTAAGTTCGCTTCTGCCGAGTCTCAGTCGCACCGGATTTCCAATGTTATTTCGGTATTGAAAGATCAGTACAGCAAACCGCTACGCATTCGTGAGTTGGCGGAAGCCGCCAATATGAGTGAATCCACGCTGTACCACCACTTCAAGCAGGTGACTCGAATGTCACCGCTGCAGTTTCAGAAGAAGTTGCGCTTGCTCGAAGCACGGCGCTTGATGCTGGTTGAAGGCCTGGAAGCCGCCACCGCTAGCTACCGGGTGGGTTATGAAAGCCCATCTCACTTCAGCCGGGAATACAGTCGCCTGTTCGGATCATCCCCCAGAGCCGATGTGCAACTTTTACGGGGCGTACTAGGATCAAGGGGTCAGCCAGCTTGATCCCTAACGCAATCCAATAGGATCAAGGGGTCAGCCAGCTTGATCCCTAACGCAATCCAAGAAACGAAAGCACTACTAATACGATAACCACTGCACCGACGATATAGACGATATTGTTCATAAATAAATCCTCTTTTTTACAAACCTAAAATTGGGTGGCGCCGCCATCCGGGTGGCGCACGATGTAACATCCTGTACAAGCGGCTCCTTTGCCTCATCTGTGTTCAGAATAGGTTGTCGGTTGTATCGGGTCTGTTCGATGGCGCACAGAGTTGCGTGAATGGGTTCACCACAGAGCTATGTTCAGGCTTAATTATCGGTAGTCTGCGTCATGAAAATCAAGGGGTCAGCCAGCTTGATCTTCTGTTCATTCATGCAAACTCAATTCTCATTTTTAGGGAATTTCTGTACGTTTCAGAAGGGTTTAGTCTGTCCCGAAATGGTTGTAACAGGAGTGACTGGATATGAATGTGTTGATTGTTCTGGCTCATCCGGAGCGGGCATCATTCAATGGAGGGCTTGCCGATATAGCTAAGCAACGTCTTCAGGATGAAGGACATTTGGTCGATGTTGACGACCTTTACGGGGAAGAATTCGATCCGGTTGAGCGTCCGGGTCACTATAGCGATAGGGTGGATGCTGATTACTTCGCTCCGTTGAATGAGCAACGTGCTCATTATGAGCGCGGGTTACTGCCGACGGATGTTCAGCGTGAAATCGCCCGCCTTGAATGGGCAGACATAGTGATTTTCCAGTTCCCTTTGTGGTGGCACGCCCAACCGGCGATCTTGAAAGGTTGGTTTGACCGTGTGCTAGTCTATGGAGGGCTGTATTCTGGAAGTCGGAGATATAACAGAGGCCATTTCCAGGGCAAGAAAGCGATTTGTTCCGTGACGGCCGGTTCCCCGGAAAAGGCATTCATGCCCTTTGGTCGGGCAGGGGATATGGTGGAGTGGCTCTGGCCGACTCACTCGTCACTCTATTACGTAGGCTTTGATGTGCTGGCACCCCAGGTCAGTTATGGGGTTCAGGGCGGTGGTATTCAGTATCAGGATGAAAGTGCCTTCAAAGCACAGCTGGAGCAGAAAAAAGCCGCTTGGGCTGAGCGACTGGCTGGGCTTTCCAGCGAACCTTCGATTCCATTTACCGGCTGGGACGATTGGGATGAAGACGGAGTGCTTAAGCACAGCCATGCGATGCGGTGGCGACCTTAAAAAAATCAAGGGGTCAGCCAGCTCGATCCTTCAGTTCAAGCTGGCTGACCCCTTGATCGCCTTGATCGCTATGCCTGAATCAAGGCATTGTCCAAGTCATCGGCGCGTTTTGCTGCCGCTCTTTTTTCACAGCGTTCGACGTATGCGGCAAACACTGGGTTTGGCTCCAGTACGTTCATCATCGTTACCCAGCCAATAATGCTCGCCATCAGCAGATCGGCGGTCGTGAATTGATCGCCACACAGGTAGGGTTGCCTGGACAAGGTTTGCTCGACAGTGTTTATTGTGTCCTGAATATGACCACAGCCGACCGAGACAGCGTTGTCATCATTAATTTCCCAGCCAAAGGATTTTGCGCTGGTTGCCATCTCAAGCGGGCCCGCCACAAAAAATAACCAACGGTAGTAACTGCCACGCTCCGGGCTATCGAGTGCTGGCGCCAAGCCGGATTCCGGAAATTGTTCAGCCAGATAGGCGCAAATTGCTGCCACTTCGGTAATGACAGTGCCTTGATGCACCAGAGTCGGTACCTTGCCCATGGGGTTGAGCTGTAGATATTCCGCTGATTTGATGTTTCCGCCGTAGGTCATGACTTTCACATCGTAAGGCTGGCCCACTTCTTCTAACATCCAGCGAACAATGCGGCCTCGGGATTGAGGGTTGGTGTACAGAGTCATCGTTTGCATAGGTTTTTCTCCTTGGTTCGGGTTGGCTACAGGATACAATTGAGTTGTTGTGCTAGGGGGCTGCAGCGCCACTAAAATGATCTTATTGGCTAAGTAGGCTAGAACTCGCCCTATTTCTGCGCGATGATTGGTTTTTTTGTATGGGGAGCAGGCTTATGTCCGGACCGACAGCTCGAGTACTCGCACTGCTGGAATTACTGCAGGCGAGGGGACGACTCTCTGGTGCGGAGATCGCGGAACGACTAGGTGTAGACCGTCGCACGGTCAGGCGCTATATCTCTGTGTTGGAGGATTTGGGCATTCCTGTCACCACCGAGCAGGGGTGTTATGGCGGCTATATGCTGGTGCCGGGTTTTAAGCTTCCCCCATTAATGTTTACTGAATCGGAAGTCCGAGTGATCACACTGTCGCTGTTGGCGGTGCGCGAGCACAACCTGCTGGAGGATGATGTGGCGCTGGCAAGTGTGCAGGCAAAGTTGGAGCGTGTGATGCCTGCCCATCTCAAACCTCAAGTACAGGCGATCGACAACACCATTCAGTTAATACCTTCGCGTCAGCCCTCCTGCTATCAACAGTTGATGGAACTGACCCAGGCAACTCAGGCCTGTCAGGGCGTCAACATGTCTTACCAATCACCTCAGGGTGAAACCATGCAGCGGCGCTTTGATCCCTACGGTTTGGTGTTTCGAGCAGGCTATTGGTATGTGGGTGGGTTTTGTCATCTGCGCCAGGCACTGCGTTCCTTTCGATTGGATCGACTATCGCAGATCACTCGGCTGAATGAACATTTTGTCCGTCCGGCCAATTTTGACGCAGCCCGTCACTTGCAAGAGAGTTTATACAAATCAGAACGTCTCCACCCTGTCAGTGTGTTACTGCACACAGATATGAGTACTGTGACGACTTACATGAGCACAGGAACGAACTGCACGTCCGACTTGGATGGCATGTTTGAACAACAAGACAACGGCGTGCTGCTAACCACCAGTACTGACAATTATTACTGGTTTTCCTGGTGGCTGGCACAGCTGCCTTTTGGTTTTGTTATTCAATCACCCAACGAGTTGAAGTCGGCACTTAACGAGCACATTCAACGGTTGGTTTCAGCGATTTAAAGGGTCGAATCAAGGAGAATCAAGGGGTCAGCCAGCTTGATCGCTAGATCAAGCTGGCTGACCCCTTGATTCCCCTTGATTCTTGATTTGCTGCTAGCCTTCTAAGTACACCACTTGACTGTGGGTATATTCGTACAGGCCGTGTTTGCCATCAGCGCCACCGATACCTGATTTACGAACACCGGCATGGAAGCCTTGCATGGCTTCGAAGTTTTCTCTGTTGATGTAGGTTTCACCAAAATCCAGCTCACGGCAGGCTTGCATGGCCTTATTAAGGCTTTGAGTATAAATTGATGAAGTCAGGCCGTATTCACAATCGTTAGCCAGGGTGATGGCTTCATCAAGGTTATCGATGATTTGGATGGGGAGTACGGGGCCAAAGATTTCCTTGCGCATGATCGCCATGTCTTGGCGGCAACCCGCCAGCACTGTAGGTTGGTAATGGAAGCCTGCGCCCAGGTCCGCTATGCTACCGCCGGTTATTAATTCAGCGCCGTCTCTGCGTGCTGTTTCTACCATTTGGGCCACTTTATCCAGGCCGGCCCGGTTGATCATGGGTCCCATCTCGACATCGCGGTCGGTTAATGGGTCACCATAGCGGGTTGCTTCCATGGCTTTAGCGATTCGTGCAATAAATTCATCGGCGACGCCGCGCTGAACGTAAACCCGTTCGGCACAGTTACACACCTGCCCAGTATTTATAATCCGTGAGCTTCGGATAGCATTTACCGCCAGGTCGAGATCGGCATCATCCAATACAATAGAGGGTGCTTTACCGCCCAATTCCAGGTTGAGCTTGGTAATGTTATTGGCGGCATTGGTCATAATCCGGGAGCCGGTTTCCACGCTGCCGGTAAAACTGATCATATCGACTTTATGACTTGCCGTAAGGGCGTTGCCTGTTTCTGCGCCTGTGCCGCTCACTACGTTGAAAACACCTTTGGGTAAACCGATTTCGTTAACCAGTCGGGCAAACTCAAAACAGTTATTCGGCGTTTCTTCACTTGGCTTGATGACAATGGTATTGCCAGTGACCAGCGCTGGCGCCATTTTGCGTGCGATCAGGAAAAACGGAAAGTTCCAGGGCAGAATACCGGCTACGACGCCAAGCGGCTTACGGAACAGAAAGATGTTTTCCTTGGGGCGGTCGCTTTGAATGATTTCGCCTTCAATACGGCGCCCCCATTCGGCCATATAATCTAAATAGTCAGCGGTAAAGTTGACTTCCACTTCGGCCAGTCCAATGATTTTTCCTTGCTCTTCGGTAATCGTGCGAGCCAAGTGGGCAACATTGTCACGCAACTTATCGGCTAAGCGGTGTAGGAAAGCGGCACGTTCGACGGCAGGTTTAGCCGCCCAGCTCTTCTGTGCTGCGCGCGCTGCATCGAGTGCTCGCTCGACATCCGCGGCACTTGAGGCTGGTGCATGTGATAATAGTTGTTGGTTTGCGGGATTAAAGACTTCGAGGTGCTGTTGAGTCGATTCAAAAGCGCCGTTAATGTAGTTTTGATAAGTGATAGGTTGCGACATTCTGGTTCTCCTGTTTTTATAATTGCCCAATGTAGGCCACATTCAGTTAGCTATTTTAGTAAGTGCTGGATGATGGGTTCGTCGGCTGCTGCTTGTAGCGAGCAATGGTTTCAAGTGCACCTTTTCGAAGAAGGCTTATATCAATGCCGACCGCAATAAACTGGCAACCGAGTGCCTGATAGCGGCGTGCATCTTCTTCAAGCGGCGCAAGAATGCCGACTGGTTTTTCCGTCGCCTGAACCGCTTTAATCACCTTTTCAATAGCGCGCTGAACTTCTGGATGCCCCGGATTACCTGGATACCCCATGCCAATCGACAGGTCTGCTGGGCCAATGAAAACCGCATCCACGCCGTCAGTGGCTGCAATAGCTCCGGCCTGCTCAACGCCTTTGGGTGATTCAACCTGTACTATAAGACAAAGCGCCTCATGGGCTTTATTTAGGTAGTCATCCACGCCATCCCAGCGGGTTGCGCGCACCAGACCGCCTCCGACACCGCGTATGCCGTGTGGTGGATAGCGCATAGCCAGCGCTAATGCAGTGGCCTGTTCGGCGCTTTCCACCATAGGCACCATCAATGTTTGTGTGCCAATGTCCAGTAGCTGTTTGATTAGCGCCGGGTCCTGATTAACACTGCGTACCACCGGTGCTACTGGATAAGGCGCAATAGCTTGCAGTTGGGACAGAATAGTTTGTAACGTATTGGGTGCATGCTCGCCATCGATAAGCAACCAATCGAAACCGGTACCGGCTAGTATTTCGGCACAATATCCCGTCGCAAAGCCCGCCCAGCAACCCCATAAAGGGTCACTATTAACCAGCGCATCTTTAAATCTATTTACAGGAAGTTCCATAAGGGTTCCTCATACTCCATTGTTAGTCAAAGGCCCCAAGCAGCTCAGGTAGGCCAAGCGTGATAAGAGGGAAGTACATGATGCACAGCAACCCGATCACTAGAACCGCAAAAAACGGTACAAGTGGACGCATGGTTTTCATATAGTCGACCTTGGCAATCTTGCAGCCTAGTAATACGATCAAGGCAACCGGGGGTGTTAGTGAGCCTAAAAGCAGCGCAATAATGACCACTACTGAAAAGTGAATCATATCGAAGCCGAACACCTGCGCGACAGGTGTCAAAATAGGCACCATCAAGATTAGTGCTGAAATGGTTTCGATAAACATGCCAACTAATATAAGTGCTAATACAATCAACAGCAGCACAATAGCAGGCTCGTTAGTCGCGCTCGACAGCGCACTGGCGATTGCTGCAGGTACACCTTCGCGAGCCATAATCCAACTGAATAATGCGGCACTGCCAAGAATGATTAAGATGCTTGAAGAGGTCACAACAGATTGGAAAGCGAAGCGATAAGTGTTTCTGACATTTAAGCGATGGGTAATCAGTCCATACCCAAGGCCGTAGGCTACGGCGACAATACCTGCCTCAGTCGGCGTGAATAGGCCACTTTGAATACCGCCAACAATGATTACGGGCATCACCAGTGCAGGTGCTGCTCTTAGAAATACCTTGCCGGTTTTTCTAAGACCAACCTTTAGATGACGTGGCGCACCTATTTCATCGGCTTTCCAGTAAACCAGTGCCATCATGATGAATGCCAGAAATAGCCCTGGGACTATGCCCGCTAAAAATAAGGTGCCAATCGAGAGGCCGGTCATAGCGCCATAGATCACCATTAACAGGCTTGGGGGAATGATTGGCCCCAGGATGGCTGAAGCCGCTGTAATAACTACGGCCCATTCAGGCTTATACCCTTCCTTTTTCATTGCAGGAATCATCATTCCGCCAACCGCTGCCACATCGGCCGATGCTGAACCGGAAATGCCAGAAAACAGTACGCTGGTCAGAATGTTGACTTGCCCTAAACCACCCCGAATATGCCCCACTAGCGATCGCGAAAAGCCGACGATAGCGGTGGTGATACCGCCGTAGTTCATTAAGTTGCCCGCAAATATATACAGCGGGATGGCTAACAAGGGAAAGCTGTCCAGCGAGCTGAAAAATCGCTGTGGCAACACCAGAAGAGGAACTCCGCCATCAATGAGCAATACGGTCACTGCACTTAGCCCCATGGCAAACGCGATAGGAACTCCAATGCCAAGAAGAACGGTAAATAGTACAAACATTAATGCAACGATCATGTTAGATCCTCTTCGTCTGATTGTTCATTTACATCTTCACGACGAACGACAAAGGCAATAATCGTCAGCATTCCGCCAATCGATATGGGGGCGTATAGCCAGGCTCTGGAGATCCCTAACGATGGCTGCATCGTTCCTAAAGCACGTAATGTGAACAGGTAGCCCCAGTAGGCTAAAAAGGCACAGAAAATAATCGATAAGATAGCCACAAGGATCTGCCTGCCTATCTCAAAGCGCCTGTTGTTAAACCGAAAAAGCTCTACTTTTATCTCATCGCACTTGTAAACCACCACGGGGGTTCCAAGCAGTACCATCCAGACCAGCAGCATCCTCACCACTTCTTCAGTCCAGAAAAGTGGCAGCCCTAGAATAAATCGGTTGATTACCTGCAAGAAAATCAAAGCCATAATCACCGAAAAGATAGCGACGACTATGGCTCCCAACGTGGCAAATGCATTATCTAAATAACGACGCATTTGCATGCTCCTTTTAGAGCCCTTGCTGCTCGATAGACTCTAAAAGCTCTGCAGCACCGATGTTAGTAGCAAACTGTTTACGGAAACCTGACAGAGCATCCTGAAAAGACACTACATCTACTTCATTGATGGTAATGCCGTCATTAGCCAGTTTTTCGAACCAGGTTTGCTCTCGCTCAGCCCACTCGTCGCGTTGCATTTGAGCCGCTTCCATAGCTGCACGCGTCACTGCTTCACGATTTTTGTCAGAGAGGTTGTTATAAAAGGATTCATTAATGGCAAAGCTGCCATCGAACAGGATATGGCGAGTCTTGGATAGCGACTCAGCAACTTCAAATATACGGAAGGTATAGCCGACTTCAGGGGTTCCTTCCATGGCGTCTACAACGCCTGTCTGCAATGCAGTATAGACTTCTGGCATGGGAACAGGGGTTGGTTGAGCGCTTAATGCCGAAAAGGTCCCTATAAATACAGGTGATTCCGGCACTCGGATTTTCAAATTTTGAAAGTCTTCGGGAGTCTCAATTTTTCCTTTTGCCAGATAGGTATCTCGATATCCTGCAAGGATCCAGTTGAGTGGTCTGATACCTGAAGTGTCAACTAACTGATTGATCAGCTGAAGGCCTATTTCACCAGATACCACACTCTCCCAGTGATCGACATCACGGTAGAGGTAAGGTAGCGTTAGTAAACCAAATTCAGGGACATAGTTGGCATATAGGCCTGACTCACCATAACCCATTTCCAGGACGCCAAACTCAACAGATTCAATGATCTCTCGCTGTCCGCCCATTTGTCCTGCTGGGTAAATTTCTACCTGTATATCTCCATCACTGTATTCAGAGGCCAGGTCCCGAAATCTTTCGGCAGCCAGATGCTGTTCAGAATCTGTAGAAATGTGATGAGCAAGTCGAATTTTTGTTTCGGCATGGGCACTAGTAAAAGGCATCAGCATGCTTAAGCCAATAGCACCCAAGGTTGCGGTTACAGGGGTCTTGCGTGAGGTATTATTTGTTTTCATTGTAAGTTCCTCTGCTTTTAGTATTTTTAATGCCCTTCCTGCATTTAAAAGGGCATTCGTTGCCAGGTCACACTCAGTGCTGGTATGGCCTCGAAAGTTCACATTGCGGATTTAGGCGTACACCAAATCCAGGTTTATCGAGCTTGGACGCGGCCATACGACCGTTTTCGGGGACCGGCTCATCCAAGAGTAAGGGGTTAAACATCGGGACGACCTCATCGGCCTGTGGTGCCATCATCAAAAACTCGGCAAAGGGGCTATTATGGCGAGTAATGACAAAGTGGTAGCTATAAACTGAAGAGCCGTGAGGTACGACGAGCTTGTTATGCGCATCGGCAAGCGCTGAAATTTTAATCAGCTCGGTAATGCCGCCACACCAGCCGACATCGGGCTGAATCACGTCACAGCAATCCATTTCCAGTAACATACGGAAACCCCAGCGAGTCGCCTCATGCTCGCCAGTGTTTACCAGCATGCCTTTAGGTACATCGCGCTTAAGCTGTGCGTAGCCCCAGTAATCATCGGGTGGCAGTGCCTCTTCGATCCACTTCAGGTCGTAGGCTTGTGCTTCCTGTGCTAAACGGGTGGCGTAATTCACATCAAGACTCATCCAGCAGTCATACATTAGCCAGAAGTCATCGCCTACCGCGTTGCGCATTTTAGCCAGGTGTTCAATATTTTTACGTAATCCTTCATCGCCTTCTGCCGGACCATGCACCAGTGGCATTTTACCGCCAATAAAGCCCATCTGTTTGGCCAGGTCAGGGCGTGCGCCAGTGGCGTAAAAGACCAGTTCGTCACGAACCGGGCCACCTAACAACTGATGAACCGGTTGTTGCCGTACCTTACCCAACAGATCCCAAAGCGCCAGATCAATACAGGAGATGGTGTTAATAACAACGCCTTTACGACCATAATAGAGCGTGGCATTGAACATCTGGTCCCAGATTTTTTCGATTTCCGTTACCTGCTTACCCTCAACAAACCGTGCAAGGTGCTTTTCAGCAATCCAGGCTCCGATTTCCCCACCGGTAGTAACGGCAAACCCAATGCTGCCATCACTGGCTTCTAGTTCCACCACCAGCGTACCCAGTACGTTGAGTCCGAAGCTGCGCCGCGTCATCCGGTATTCTGGGTATTTGCTCATAGGGGTCGCAATCTGCGAATCTATCCAATGGCCTTCAGCCTGATCGTGATAATCAGCACCACCACCACGAACGGTATAGGCACGTAATTGTTTAATAGTAATGTTGCTCATTTAATGTCCCTTTAGCATTTTATTAATGCAGTTGTGTTAAGCAAAACTCTATGTAAAAGCGATGTTTCTCGCCAATGCGTATCCAGCTCGGTGCGATACCTTTTACCTATCACTTGGGATTTATCCTTCAATGGCGCGGCTTAGAGGATTGCTTTGAACGCAAGGGAAATCGATAATATAGACTAAGGTCACATAGGTTGAGATTGGCTCTTTGCCATAATGTTTAGGTATCAACTAACCGGGAAAAATTTATGGATGGCTTTCAGTCATTGGTCACTAGGTTGCGTTATAAGCACTTGCTGATGATTTCAACCCTAGGAAAATGCGAAAATTTACACCAAACCGCTGCCTCCATGCATATGTCTCAGCCTGCGGCTACCCGCATGCTGAGTGAAATCGAACGGTTTTTGAACTGCTCATTATTTGTGCGCACTTCACGTGGTATGCATCCCACTCCCATTGGTACCATGCTGATCGAATTCGCCGATAATGCGCTAACGCGTTTAGATCGCTGTGCCGAAGAAGTTCATCGCTACAAGCTAGGCGGGCGAGGGCAGCTTACCCTAGGTGCCATTATGGGTGCAGCGCCTGACCTGGTGGCGCAATCCATTATCGAAATTAAGCGTAAACGACCACTGTTACAGATTCGCCTGATGGGTGAAACCAGCGATCAGTTAGTCACTCTTCTCGAACAAGGCAGTATTGACTTAGCCATTGCCCGTTATGTCACGTCAATCCAGCATAACCAATTCGATTTTGAGCCACTCGGCAATGAAAAATTAGTGACTGTGGTACGTTGTAACCATCCGCTTATACAGGCAGAACTGCCGCCACTTAAAGAATTGCTGGAGTCTTGGCCCTGGATACTTCAACCCATAGCAACACCGGCTCGTCAAGCCCTGGAAAAAGGGCTTGAATTAGAAGGGTTGGTTTCCCCTCGTGACATTATTGAGTGCGGTTCTATATTTGCCGCGCTTCAGTTGATCCAAAAAAGCGATGCATTGCTGGTTATGGCAGAAACGGTTTTAAAGGATCACTTAACAGCCGGTCTGATTGAAAAATTACCACTTACTCTTGGACAAACGCTTGCGCCATTTGGCTTGCTCACCAGAAAAGACACAGTTTATGGCGAACCCATCACTGGATTCTGCGAGATTATTAGGAATAATGCCCGCCAGTGGAGAAAACTTGAGGCGTAAATCAAGGAAATCAAGGGGTCAGCCAGCTTGATCTACTGATACAGTTAGGGTGTAAGCGCCTAGTCATGTGTTGCCGCAGACCTTAGCTGAAATCAAGCACACTGCCCCGTGTTTGCTAGCCAGGAAAGTAGCAAAGAGTTGAATCGGTTTATGCGAAAGGGTAAATATGCGCAAATATCTATTATTAACTGGGGTATTGTTTTCTTCTCTGGTGCACGCGACGTCGAAGGAAGGCTGTTACTCATTCGAAGAAGCTATCTTTAGCGCTGTATCAGAGGAATCGGTGTTAAAAGAGACTTATGTTCAGATTTCTAAGGTATCTGATCAGTACTTTGCTGAAGGAGTTATTTGGGGTGCCAACTTCCATATCTGTCATTTGAGTTCACCTTCAGAAGGACACGAAGGTCCGTTACCGCTAAAAGTAGAGGGTGACAATTTGGTCTACGAAGAGTTAGGTCCTGAGTACAATATTAATTGTAAGCTCGAGATCTCTTTTGCTGACGGCGCATTAAAGATTAGCGACAATAATCACCATTGCTCAAATTACATTTTTTCTTGCGGTGCTCGTGTTGGGTTAAATGATATTGAGTTACCTAAAAGCGCTAAAGAATGCCCAGTCCCCCTCACATACTGAAGATCAACAATCAAGGCGATCACAAGGGATCAGCCACCTGATCAAGTTGGCTGACCCCTTGATACTTGATACCTTGATATAATGGAGGCATGTTTGAAAGACACTATTATGCTAGACCTTGATGGCGTCATTCGACATTGGTCCGATGTTGAGGTTAATAACGCAGAAAGGGAACTCGGAATTGCGGTGGGCACTTTGTATTCTTTTGCATCGTCTCAAGAGTTATCATCACTAGCTACGATAGGAGCGATTTCTCATGATGAATGGTGTGGCCGAATCAGAACAGCGCTGTCTTCTGAGTATGATGAAAATATCGCTGAACAGCTGGTGTCGGCTTGGTATACAGCAAGCTGTGAAATCGATTTTACCCTTCTTGATAAAATCAAGCGTTTAGCTCCTATGAGCAAGCTGGTCTTAGTGACCAATGCGACATCGCGTCTTACAGCTGATCTGGATAAAGTAAATTTACTCTCAAGGTTTGATGTTGTGGTGAACTCTTCGACAATAGGTGTCGCGAAGCCAGATCCTAAGTTCTTTGAAAAAGCCTTGGCTTTATCTGAGAGCCAGGCAGCTCACACAGTATTTGTAGATGACAAACTCAGCAATGTACATGCCGCTAGTTCGTTGGGTATTGAGAGCTTTCATCATCAAAGTGTCGTGGATACACTTGAGTTTATCCGCAAGCGTTTCACTTCTACGGCAGTTTAGTAAAGACTGCGTCCTGGATGGCAGAGTCCACACACAGTCTAGAACGCTTGTCGCAGGCATTAGATGCCATGGAGCTATGTTAAGGGGGAGCAGCGCTTCCGTTGACAGATAAGGCTAACGACAAAACTACTAGCCTATCAGATACTGCAAAATATGAGAGTCTAACCATCTAGGCTATCATCGGTTCACGACAAAACCACTAGTCTCTCAGATGTTACTAAAAATGAGAGTCTAGATCGTTAGACCTTCATAGATTGACGACAAAACCACTAGTCTCTCAAACTCTACGAAAAGTGAGAGTCTAGGGGGACATCGTTCTTTTATAGTGACGATAACGTGCCTTAAGCATCCTATGTATCAATATTTGACATGCAAAAAGACGTAGATATACTGGACAAAATCATTTGTCATTAATAATTGATATTATTTGAGAGGCTAGTTGGGCGTATGGATCTAGATCTAGAGAACGCGGTGCATTACCACTACGATCAATTTCCGCCTAATCAACTGGATTATGGCAGTTTTGTTAATGCCTTACTTAAAGCAACCGACGCGATTGCCCGCTATGATCAGATGCTCAAAAATATGCACAACAGTGAGATATTACTGGCCCCATTAAGGAATCAAGAGGCCGTTATTTCCTCAAGGATGGAGGGCACTGTGAGTACGATGGATGAAATCCTTAAGTATGAGGCGGACCATGAGAATGATGCGACAGGTACGTCTACGGCTCGATCAGAGGTAATAGAAACCATTCTTTACCAACGAGCATTAAAAGCAGCACAGGGAGCAATGAGCGATGGACATCCTATATCTCAGTCCTTTGTTAAAGCGATTCATCAACGGCTGCTATCTTTTGGCCGAGGAGCTTCAAAATCTCCGGGTGAATTCAAAACAGAACAAAACTACCTCGCCGACAGGAATAAACGAAAAATACTGTTTATCCCTGTTCGTCCCGAGAAACTGCAGGATGGCTTAGATACACTGTTTGAATATATCAATAACAGTTCTGACCCTGCGCTCATTAAAGCTGCAATGACTCATGTTGAGTTTGAGGCATTGCACCCGTTTAAAGATGGTAATGGCAGAATTGGCCGCATGTTAATAACGCTTATGTTATGGCAATCAGGCACGATAGCGGCACCTCATTTTTATGTGAGTGGTTATTTTGAAGAAAATAAAGATGAGTACATTGATATGATGAGGCGTGTATCAGAATCTGGGGATTGGAATGAGTGGTGCGCATTTTTTCTGGAGGCAGTCGAGCAACAAGCAATAAGCAACTTAGTGATTGCTGAAAACATAAGATCTTTATATGAAAAAATGAAGCAAACATTTGCTGATGTTCTAGCGTCGAAATGGAGTATGACAGCGCTTGATTTTGTGTTTACAAATCCGGTTTTTCGAAACAACAAATTTACATCAAACAGTGGCATACCCTCAGCTAGTGCAGCACGATTTACAAGGATACTGCTGGATGAAGGGATAATACAAACTGTCGAAGAAGCTTCAGGAAGAAGGCCTGCTCTTTATTCATTTGAGCCATTAATGGAGCTTGTTCGAGTATGACGCAGTGAGAACCTAGCCTAATGAAAGTGTGGGAATTAGAGACAGATCGTTTACAGTTGCGGCAGTGGATAGATGCCGATTTCCCTGTGTTTGCCGAACTGAATTCAGATCCAGCTGTTATGCAGTATTTTCCTAAGTTACTTGAACCAGTTGACAGTGATGCGATAGCAGATAAATGCAGGCAACTGATTGCTGAACGAGGTTGGGGTTTTTGGGCGGTGAGCTTGAAGGATACGGGTTGCTTCATCGGGTTTGTCGGTTTGCATCAGCCTAAGGCTAATTTACCCTTTTCACCCTGTGTAGAAATTGGCTGGCGGCTCCATAAACACTATTGGCGTCGAGGGTTTGCTACCGAGGCGGCCACTGAGGCTTTAAGGTTTGCCTTTGAAGTGTTGTCATTGGATGAGGTGGTGTCATTCACGGCTAGATCCAATCAACCTTCCCGCGCAGTGATGGAGCGCCTTGGTATGTACAACACTCACAATGACTTTAAGCACCCGGATATCGAATCAGACCATCCGCTTTCTGAGCATGTGCTGTATAAGATAACCAGATCGGAGTGGATCAAAGGTTCAGCCACCAGGCGATAGATCATAGATCAAGCTGGCTGACCCCTTGATCGTCCTGTTTCATCATCTGAATGAAAATCCGGATTAGCTCCGGATCAAACTGTCCTTGATCCTGTTCAGCTTCAAGAATATTCAGTGCTTTTTCTTTGGGCATCCCCGGGCGGTAGACACGGTCACCTGTCATGGCGTCCCAGGTGTCGGCGATAGCAACAATGCGGGCCAGTAGTGGAGTCTCATCACCTTTCAGACCATCCGGGTAGCCAGTCCCATCCCAACGTTCGTGGTGCCATGCTGCGATTTCGGCGAAGGCTCTAAATCGCTTGAGGGGTTTCATTATGGTGGCCGTTATTGTGGGATGCTTTTTCATGTCTTCGTATTCGGCATCGGTCAGTGCTGAGGGTTTGTTCAGGATCGTATCGTGAATGCCGATCTTGCCGAGATCGTGCATTAATGCCCCCTTTTTCAGAAGCGCTAGTTCCTCTTTGTTTAACCCCAGTACTTTTCCCAGTTTGACGGCATAGTGTGAAACCCTTCCGGAGTGGGCCGCTGTGTAAGGGTCTTTGGCTTGCAGGGCTTGAGCCAGAGAGGTCAGGGCTGCCATGTAGGTGCGTTCCTGTTCACGAAGCAGGTCCTGAACGTTTTGCGCAAGTTGGTTGATACCGTTTGCCAGTTGCCCCAGTTCATCTTTTGAGTGGGTATCGATGCGTGTATCAAGCTTTCCGTCTGATAAATCCAGAATGGCACGATGCATTCGCTGTACGGGACCGGTAAGCCAAAAGTGAGTCAGTCCACCCAGTAGTATCAACATGACAGCGCTGCTGAGTAGAATGGTGTTCCACATCGATTGTTCAAAGGGGCCATCAAAGCTGCTGATGGCTTCCTGCAAGCCCGTTATGTCCACCTCCGCTTCTATGCCGGCAATCCTGCCATCATGGATCGTCATGGGGAGTAAATAATCGCCTTTAACCGTATTCGTAGCAGGTTTGCGCTCATGGGTCTCACCCAGAGAAGCTTCCCGTAGGTGGATAACCTGATGGTAGGCAGAACCCGGTTCAAGGGTTTTTGCACCATCCTTGTATTGGCTGTGGGCGAGAATTATGCCCTCGGCATCGAAAACATACAGAGCGGTTACATGTAATTGCCAGCCAAAGTCAGGATGCTGGTTAAGATAGTCTACTTCTTCAGCAAGGGAGTCATCACTCAGCTCAATATGCTCGTGCTCAATATTGCGACGTATCTGATCGAGCAGCAGTTGAATTTTCTGATCCGCTTGGTCAAGAAAGGCTTTTTCAATAACCTGATCTGTTTGCTGTGACAGTAAAAATCCGTTCAGAATCAGTATGGCAATTGCAAACAACAGAAACTTTATTGATAGCGGCAGGCGCAGCCCGCTGTGCGGGTGAAGGCTTTGTGGTGGCTGCGGCACAATAGTTCCTTTTAATCCGGGCGTAGGGGCGTCAAGCTTCAATTATAGAGCCACTAGATTAAATTAAGCTTAATTTATGCCGTCTCTACTATGTTTGATACCCCACTATAGCAGACTTGTGGTCTGCTATAGTGGGGGGTAAAGCATAGTGTCTGGATTGACAAGTTGTTGCGGAGGATCAATATGAATCAAACTGCAGTTACAAAGGACAGCAGAGTCGAGTTGTACCGGATGGTGATGGATGAACATACCTGTCCATTTGGCCTGAAAAGCAAGGATCTGTTAGAGCGTCAGGGCTTCAAGGTTGAAGATCATCCCTTAACCTCTAGTGAGGAGACGGAGGCTTTTAAACAGAAGCACGAGGTCTCGACGACACCCCAGGTGTTTATCGACGGGACACGCATTGGCGGCTATGAGGAATTGCGAGAGCATTTAGGACTGGATGTGGCGGATGAGGATGCTGTTACCTACGAACCTGTTATAGCCCTTTTCGCAACAGCACTTTTTATGGGATTGGCAGTTAGCTGGACCGCAACGGGCAGCTTGCTGAGTGCCAGGATGCCGGAATATTTTGTGGCGATCGCAATGTGTCTGCTTGGGCTGCAGAAGCTTAAGGATGTAGAGAGCTTCAGTACCATGTTTCTCAACTACGATCTGCTGGCGCAGCGGCATGTGCGTTATGGCTATGTGTATCCTTACGCTGAGACAATCGCGGGGGTTTTGATGCTGGCTGGTGTGTTCATCTGGCTGGCAGCACCGCTGGCGCTGTTCATAGGTACGGTGGGCGCTGTCTCGGTGTTTAAGGCTGTTTATATTGATAAACGTGAACTCAAGTGTGCCTGTGTCGGCGGGGATAGCAACGTGCCCTTAGGGTTTGTGTCGCTGACTGAGAACCTGATTATGGTTTGCATGGGGATTTGGATGATATTGCGCATGTCTATACTTTAAGGCGGGGGCTCTGCTGTTGCTATTTTGAGCTAAAAAAAATAGATCAGACCATCGCCGAATTGCTGGAGCACTATGCCAGCGCAAAAGAGATGGACGCTCGGTTATTCGGCACTGTGTTGTTGGCATCTCCTTATATGCTCAGATGCGGTCACCGCTGGGCGTTCTGCTGGAAGTGGTGGATAAGGTCATGTATGCCGCCAAAGACTCCGGTTCAAATCGGATGTGTCTTTACGCCACAATCTGATAAATCCCCGGAGTGCTTGCCTAAACTAACAGCATAGGAATGTGCTGACCTTCAGAGGAGGCCTTGCTGTTTTGCCATCGTCATTGCCAAATCTTCAATCATATCCTCCTGTCCTCCAACAGTACCGCGACGTCCCAGTTCTACCAGAAGATCACGTGCCTGTATGCCGTATTTCTTCTCAGCCCGCTTGGCAAACAGCAAGAACGAGCTGTATACCCCGGCATAGCCTAACGTCAGTGCATCGCGATCAACCCGGATTGGCTGATCCATCATCGGCGTAATCAGGTCCTCGGCTACATCCATGATTTTGTACAGGTCAACACCACTGCTGCAGCCCATACGTTCCAACACTGCCACCAGCACTTCTAACGGGGTATTGCCTGCTCCAGCACCTAGACCCGCGACCGATCCGTCGATACGCGCTGCCCCAGCTTCAATTGCCGCCAATGAGTTAGCCACACCCATTGCCATATTGTGATGACCGTGAAAACCTATCTCGATCTGGCTCGGTAACTCAGCACGCAGCAGGCCTATCTTCTGTGTCACTTCATCCGGCAGCATATAACCGGCTGAATCGGTGCAATAGATACAATTAGCGCCGTAGCTCACCATAAGCTGAGCCTGTTCGAGTATTTTTTCAGCACTCGCCATGTGGGCCATCATCAGGAAACCGACAGTATCCATTGCCATCTTGGCTGCCATGCCAATATGCTGTTGCGAAACATCCGCCTCAGTGCAGTGGGTGGCAACTCGGATGGTATGCACACCGCAGTCTCTGGCCATCTTCAGATGATCGACTGTGCCTATACCGGGTAGCAACAGGGCCGATATTTTGGCTTGTTTCATCTGCGGAATAACGGCGTTCAGGTAGGCTTCATCGCTGTGTGCCGGGAAACCGTAGTTAACGGATGCGCCGCCAAGGCCGTCGCCGTGTGTGACTTCAATCAAAGGCATTCCGGCCTCATCCATCGCACTCGCGATACTGACCATCTGCTCCAGTGAAATCTGGTGACGTTTGGCATGCATGCCATCACGCAAGCTCATATCGTGCAGGCGAACTGATCTACCCTTCAGATTCATAATCTATTCTCCTCAGTCAATTCAGCCCTGGGTGGTAATGAAATCATGCCATTCGCGATTTCTTCAGCGAACATCTCAGCCGTATGCAAACTGGCCGCCGTCATAATGTCGAGATTGCCTGCATACTTTGGCAGGAAATCACCTAAGCCTTCGACCTCTATGAACAAGGACACACGATTGCCGTCGAAGACCGGTCCATTAACCAGGCGGTAGCCGGGCACATATTTCTGAACTTCTTTGACCATTGCAGCAACTGATGCGCTGATAGCTTGCTGATCAGGATCACCCTCGGTCAGACAGTGGACGGTATCCCGCATCATCAGCGGTGGTTCTGCCGGGTTGATAATAATGATCGCTTTACCTTTTTTGGCACCACCGACCTTCTCTACAGCCCCTGCCGTTGTGCGGGTGAATTCATCAATGTTGATACGAGTTCCAGGCCCTACTGAGCGGGAGGAAACGGTAGCGACAATTTCAGCATAACTGACCGCTTGTACCTGAGAGACGGCGGCGACCATCGGGATGGTTGCCTGGCCTCCGCAAGTCACCATGTTGACATTCATTTCCAGATTGCGCGCATGATCAATCAGATTCACAGGTGGTACGCAAAAAGGACCGATGGCAGCGGGGGTCAGATCGATCATAATGACTCCCAGTGCATTCAGTTTGCGGCTGTTTTCAGCATGAACATAGGCCGATGTGGCATCAAAAGCGATACGGATATCATCTTCCACTACCTGCTGGAGAACTCCATCGACGCCGTCAGCACAGGTCTTGATCCCCATCTCACGGGCACGCTTCAGGCCTTCAGATTCCGGATCGATACCTATCATCCAGACAGGTTCAATCCATTCAGAGCGTTGCATCTTCATCAGCAGGTCGGTTCCTATATTTCCGGGACCAATAATCATAGCTTTGAGCTTGTGCGACATGCGCTTTTCCTCTAAAGAGTCGTTGTTTATAGAGTCAGGCCACTGCAAATGAACTCAGCCTATGGGCTCTATATCTTGCTGCCCGTTCACCAAACGATTAATCCTGAGCGGATTGTTATTTTGCAGGGCCGCAGGTAAGCAGTCGTTCGGGAAGTTCTGGAAGCTGACGGGACGTAAAAAACGTTCAATGGCGCGACTGCCGACGGAGGTGGAGTTGGTGATAGAGCATGCGGGATAAGGACCGCCATGTGTCATGGCATCGCACACCTCAACACCAGTTGGGAAGCCGTTCACCAAAACCCGGCCCACTTTACGGGTCAACTCACTGATCAGTGCCGGATAATCCTGCAACTCATTTTCTTGTGCCCAAAGCGTGGCGGTTAGCTGTCCTTCAAGTTGCTCTGCCGCGTTTAACAGTTGTTCGGAGCTGACGGTTTCAACCAGTAACGAGCAGGGGCCGAACACCTCTTCATGCAGCACAGCACAGTCTTGCCATTTAGCAAACGAGGTTCCAAACAGGGTAACGCTGGCACGGTTGGTGGCTTGTTCACCTTCACTGATCAACTCGGCTTCGGTACGGTATTTGTCTTGCTGCTGGCAATAGCCGTTAAGAATACCTGGATTCAACATCACACCAGGTTGTGCTGCGGTAATAATGTCCGCTACGCGTTTGCGGAAGCGGTTAAGCCCGTCTCCTGCCGCGGCGATAATCAGTCCTGGGTTGGTGCAAAACTGACCGGTTCCCATAGTCAGCGAGGCGACAAATGCTTCTGCCAGAGCTTCTGCACGTTCATCCAATGCACGCGGCAGCAAAAAGACCGGGTTTATGCTTCCCATCTCGGCATACACCGGGATTGGGTCTGGTCGTGCAGCCGCCAGATCACAGAGCGCTCGACCACCACCCAGCGAGCCGGTGAACCCCACGGCTTTAATAGCTGGATGCTGCACCAGCGCTTTACCGATATCGTGTCCTTTACCCTGTATTAAAGAAAATATACCGGCGGGCAGTTTGCAGTAATCCACGGCACGGGCTATCGCCTTCGCTACCCATTCTGACGTTCCGGGGTGAGCCGCGTGTGCGCGCACGACGACCGGGCAGCCAGCCGCCAGGGCAGAGGCTGTATCGCCTCCAGCTACCGAAAAGGCCATCGGGAAGTTGCTGGCGCCAAACACCACAACCGGACCCAGGGGGGTATTACACTGACGGATATCTTCGCGTGGGAGTGGTTGGCGTTCTGGCAGTGCTGTATCAATGCGCGCCTGGAGGAAATCACCGCGGCGTACCACTGTTGCAAATAAACGCAACTGACCGGTTGTACGTGCCGTTTCTCCACGAACTCTTGCCTCTGGTAATCCGGCTTCCTGGCCAATACGGACCACCAGCTCATCGACAATCGCTTCCAGTTCAAATGCGATGCGCTCCAACAGCAGCGCCCGGGTTTCAATCGCGACCGACGAGAAAGCCGGAAATGTGTCGCCAGCCAATTGGCAGGCACGGTCTATGTCGGTAAGGGTCGCATGTCTGAACTGCCCATCTAGCAGCGCTGTGCTTGCGGCATCGACTGCTTGAAAACTCTTATCACTATCAGCCTGGAATTCGCCGTTGATCAGATGTTTGCCGTTAAAATTCATGTGATTTCTCCTCATATACTGAGTAGTTAAAGTTGCTCAACGCCAAAATAATCCGGCTCCGCCACTACCTGCCAACTGTTGCTCAGGGGCTTTCCGAAGGCATCAGCCTGGATTTCGAAGGTATCGCCTTCGGCGGTACGCATATCGGCAAAACTCAACGTCGCCGTACCAAAATAGTGCAGGTTCACATCGCCGCCACGACGGAATAATTTATATTTAAAGTGGTGATGTTCGAGGTTGGCTATCGTGTGTGACATGTTGGCTTCGCCGCTGAGAAACGGTTTCTCCCAGACCTTTTCGCCGTTTCGGATGATTCGGCTGGTGCCTCGGATATCATTTGGCAGCTCGCCAACCAGAAGTTCGGGGCCAAAGCTGCAGACACGCAGTTTGGAATGTGCCAGGAACAGGTAATTCTGTCGTTCGGTGATGTGATCAGACAGCTCATTGCCTAAGGCAAAGCCAACCCTAAACGGTGTGCCATCAGTAGCATTCAGATAACAGCCCACCAGTTCCGGCTCTTCGCTGGCGTCCAGGCTAAAAGAGGGGATAGGGAAGGTGTGTTCTGGTGCAACCAGGATGCTGCCATCACCTTTATAGAACCATTCCGGTTGCACACCGGCCGTTCCAGGGGTGGGCTTACCCCCTTCCAGACCCATACGAAACATTTTCATTGAGTCAGTCAGCTGCTCAGTATCATGATCAGCGCTGTGCATCTTGTCCCGGGTACTGGCACTGCCAGTATGAGTCAGACCGGTTCCGGTGATGTAGCAGTGCGCTGGATCGGGATGATCCAGCGGTACTAATACGCGCTGCTGTGCCAGCAAATCGTTCAAGCTATCCGGCTCTGCAACGCGGGAGTAACTGTCAAGGTGCGTTTTCAGGGAGCAGCCTGCGGCAATCGCCTTCTGAGCCAGTGTATAAGTCGTTCCAGCTCCCTCCAGACGCTCAATCTGTTCGCCATTTTGAACGTTAACCAGACCTACCTGACGCTGCCCGCCGTTATCAATATATTGAATCAACCGTATTAATTGAGTCATTGAAGCTAACCTCCTTAAAGTAACAACTTAATGGGAGTGGCGGGGAACATCAGCGCCACGGCAACCTACAAGAAAATCAAAATCACACCCTTCATCGGCTTGAAGAACATGATCAATATAAAGGCTGCGATATCCACCTCCGGCAATAAGAGGATTGACTGGCAGGTTTTCCGCACGTGCAGAGAGTCGTGCATTAAGCTCATCTTCAGAAATATCCAGATGGAGTCGGCCCTGGCTACAATCCAGCTCGATCCAGTCGCCATTCTGCACAACGGCAATTGGGCCATTCGCCGCGGTTTCCGGTGCCGTGTGCAACACCACTGTTCCATACGCCGTGCCGCTCATGCGTGCATCGGAAATACGCACCATATCGGTTATACCCTGCTCAAGTAGCTTGGGCGGCAGACCCATGTTGCCGACTTCTGCCATACCCGGATAACCCCGGGGACCACAATTCTTTAACACCAGAATTGAGTTTTCATCGACGTCAAGATCAGGGTCAGCAATACGGGCTTTGTAGTCATCGTAGTCTTCAAACACCACGGCCTGTCCACGATGTTGCATCAGATGAGGGCTGGCCGCCGAGGGTTTGAGGACGGCTCCACGAGGTGCAAGGTTTCCGCGCAATACACACATCCCGCCATCACTGACTAACGGATTGTCGAGTGCACGGACCACCTCTTCGTTGTAGTTAGGCGCATCAGAAACGTTTTCCCACAGCGTCTTGCCATTAGCGGTAAGCGCATCTTTATGCGGTAACAGGTCAGCATCACCCAGAGTACGCAATACAGCGGGTAGGCCGCCGGCATAAGAGAAATCCTCCATCAGGAAACGACCCGATGGCATCAGATCCACCAGTGTTGGTGTTCCCCGGCCGATGCGTGTCCAGTCATCCAGCTCAAGGTCAACGCCAATACGACCGGCAATCGCCTTGAGATGGATTACGGCGTTGGTTGAACCGCCGATGGCGGCATTAGTGCGAATAGCGTTCTCGAAGGCTTCACGAGTCAGAATCTTGGAGAGTTTGAGTTCTTCCCACACCATATCGACGATGCGCATGCCGGATAAGTGGGCCAGCAGGTAGCGGGATGCATCAACCGCAGGAATAGCCGCATTGTAAGGCAGTGTCACGCCCAGTGCTTCGGCCATACAGGCCATAGTAGACGCCGTTCCCATGGTGTTGCAGGTGCCTTCAGAGCGCGACATGCTACGCTCTGCACTGAGAAACTCTTCAATTGAGATGTTGCCTGCTTTGACATCCTCGTGCATCTGCCATACGGCGGTGCCGGAGCCGATGGTTTTACCCTTATGCTTACCGTTCAGCATTGGACCGCCGGACACCATAATCGCTGGAATGTCACAGCTGGCAGCACCCATGAGTAGTGCCGGAGTGGTTTTATCACAACCCGCCAGCAGCACCACCGCATCCATAGGATTGCCCCGTATGGCTTCTTCGACATCCATGCTGGCTAAGTTACGGGTAAACATGGCCGTGGGGCGAAGGTTCGACTCGCTGTTGGAAAACACCGGAAATTCAACTGGGTAACCACCGGCTTCGAGTATGCCTTGTTTCACCCGTTCTGCAATACGACGAAAATGCGCATTGCAGGGTGTCAGATCTGACCAGGTGTTACAGATACCAATAATAGGTTTACCTTGAAATTCATGGTCAGGAATGCCGGTATTTTTCATCCATGAGCGGTACATAAATCCATTCTTGTCAATGCTGCCAAACCATTGTGCTGAGCGTAGTTTTACATTCTTGTTCATCTGGTTTTCCTTTTTGTCTGGTGCCCCCGGTACAGCAGTCGACCGGGGTAAATAATGAGTTGTGATGGCTCAGAGAGCCCAGGTCGATATCTGCGGATATTTCAGCATCAGGCCCAATACCAGCAATTGAATGACTATGAACGGCAGCATGGAGCTGAAGATATCTTTAAGGCTGATGTCAGGTGGTGCCACGCTCTTCAGGTAGAAGGCAGCGGGACCAAAGGGTGGGCTGATGTAAGACACCTGCATATTGATGGCGAACAGGATGCCAAACCACACAGGGTCAAAGCCCAGTTGTACAACAATTGGGATGAAGATCGGTAAACAGAGCATGGCGATACCGATCCAATCAAGAAACATTCCCAGCAGCAGGAAGATCAGCATCATCACCAGGATAATAACGATCGGTGCGACATCCAGCCCCATAATGGCGTTCGAAACGAAACGGTTACCACCCATCAGGTTGTAGACGCCAACCAGACAAGCTGCACCGATACCGATCCAGACGATCATGCCGCAGGTTTCCAGCGTTTGAGTCAGGCTTTGGCGTAACACTTTGAAACTGAATTCGCCGCGCAGCTTAACGGCTAACAGTACGGCCGCAGCGCCCATGGCTGCCGCTTCCGTGACGGAGGCGATACCGCCATAGATGCTGCCAAGTACCAGCCCCGCAATAGCCAGTGGTGCGGCGATTCCTTTTGCTGCTGAAAAGAAAGTTAGTTTTGGTTCGTCAATATCAGATAAGACGCCTACGCCGCCCTTGGATGGCGTCCGCCAGCAGATAAAGACGACATAGGCCATATAGGCTGCCATCAGAAGAAATGCAGGCACGAACGCTGCTTTGAACAGGTCGGAGATAGAGACTCCGCCAATCAGACCGTAGATAATCAATACAATTGACGGCGGTACCATGGTGCCAAGCGATCCACCCGCGCAGACAACACCAATAGCTATGCGCTTATCGTAACCAAGGCGGAGCATCTGTGGCAGAGCCAATACGCCGAGTAAGACGATTTCGCCACCGATAATGCCGGAGATGGCAGCCAGGAAAAACGCAACCACCAGTGTTTGCACGGCGACACCACCGGGAAGCCGTCCCGAGAACACGCGCATCGAATTAAACAAGTCACGCGCCATCCCTGATCGGTCAAGTAAACCGGCCATAAATACGAACATGGGTACCGCGACAAGCGAGTATTCGGTGATAAAACCGTAAATACGGGTGCCGACTAGCGGGATCGCATCCGGTCCAAACCAGCCCAGTGTAAATATTACGGCAACCAACCCGGTGACAAATGCCAAAGGCAGACCCAGGAGGAGTAGCCCGAAAATAGATGACACAATTAGATATGTTGCAACTTCAATAGTCATGAAAATATTCCTGCAGCGACAAGTTCAGGGTTTACGGCGGAAAAAAGCGCCTAGCCGGACCAATAGCTGCACAGCCATCAGTACAATGGATAGCAGGATGATTATTTTGGTGTATGCCGGAAGCGGGGAGTCCCACGATGAGCCAGAGGTTTGCAGACGCCAATCCCCTGCTGGAGTATGGGTAGCGTTGTAGGACAATACCCATGCGGCATAGCCGATGGCGATACAGAAACCTATACCAATCAATAAATTAAGAAGTCTTAGCCACTTCTGCATATTGTGCGGTAGCTTGTCATGCAGAATATTGATTTGGATGTGTCGGTTTCGAGCCAGTGCATAAGGACCACCCAGCGCAAAAATTGCTGCCACCAGAAATATAGTGGTTTCATGGGCCCAGATGGTTGGCGAATTAAATAGGTAGCGAGCAATCACTTCATAGACGCTGATCAGCATGGCCACCAGTACCAGCCAGGCGCATAGCTGTCCGGCTTTTTCGACTAAGCGATCAAATGCAGTGATTTCCTTGTCAGCATCAGGTAACGAAGCATCAAGCTCGCTACTACCGTGCAGGCCGGTTAGTTCCAGCTCTTCTTCAGTTGGATGATTTATACTCATAAGGATGCGTCCGGTCTGAGATCTGCCGCTAAACAAGCGGCAGATCTATTCAGCTTGGTATCAGAGGAGATCGTGCTGCTCTAGATAGGCGGAGATAGTGTCTACCGCTTCTCTGGCCTCCGGCGACTTTTCACGCCAGTTATTCCATTCGCCCTGAGCCGCTGCACGGAATTTTTTCAGTTCCTCAGGCGGTAGCGTAGAAATCGTAATGCCATCGGCTTCGGCCAGCGCGACCTGTTCCTGATCTGCTGTGGTCAGCTGTGTGTAGAGGTTATCTACAAATTCATCAACACTGTCTTCAAGCAGTTGTTGTGTGTCTTCAGATAAACCATCCCAAATACTTTTATTCAATGAGATGTCAATCATTGGCATAGAGTGAAAGCCTGGGTAGGCCGCAAAGGGAGCGTATTTGTAGTAGCCTTGAGAGTAGTTAGTAGCAAAAACAGTGTAATCAGCTGCATCGATCACGCCTTTTTCCAGTGCGGTGTATACCTCCGACGTGGGCAGATTCACCGGCGCAGCACCAACCAGTTGGAAAACGTTGGAAACCATGCCTTCAGGAGCCCGAATTTTCAAACCCTCAAAGTCTTCAAGCGTTTCAATTTTTCGCTTGCTGACCAACGCTTCAGGAATCATTGCTCCGGCGCGGATCAGGTGCACGTTATAGGGTTCGATTAAGCGGTTGTAGCGATCTTCACCTCCGGCATCACGCATATAGCCAAGGAACTGGTAAGGGTCGGACCAGGCGCCCACCATATTGCCAAAAACAGCAAAGGCTGGGTTTTTACCGGCAAAGTAGCTAGGGTCAGTGATTTGGCCCTGTAAGATACCGGCGCCGACTGCATCCAGGGTTTCATTGTTATTGACAATTGAAGAGCTGGGCAGCAATTCAATATTAATTTCGCCGTTAGTTTTGGCGGCAACATCGTCGGCCCACTCCTGAGCAATGCGGTACTGCTCGTCTCCGGAGTTAACATTAATCTGGAACTTCCAGGTTTCTGTGGCATGCGCCGATACAGCACCGATGGTTGTCATTGCAATAGCCATAGCAACAACGCCTGATTTCAGACAAAAGCGAGTGTTATTCATCCTGTTCTCCGAATATTATTGTTATATCGTGCCAGAAAATGGGTTATTCAAAGCCAGTTGCTAAGCAACAGGCTGTGTTTTTGGCAGCGAGAACCCAAAGCCTAATAGACCCGAAACTATTGAACAAATATGAATTTTGTTATTTAGTATATATAAATAGATATATCTGGAGAGTTTTGTGCGTCCCATTAATGCCAACTGGTTTATTCGAGCCCGGCTCAAACATCGCCACTTACTGGTTTTGGCGGCCTTGGGAGAAACCTGTAATCTTAATCATGCGGCAGAAGGTCTTGGAATATCTCAGCCCGCTGTATCCAAACTGCTGAAGGAACTGGAGGAAGGCGTGGGAGTCTCTCTGTTTGAGCGCCATGCACGCGGTGTTACGCCCACGGTTTATGGTGAAACCTTAATTCGCTATTCGGTCGATTTGCTGATTACCATGGATAATGCTTTCGACGAAGTGAATGCAATCCGCCAGGGTCTTAGCGGCCATGTCCGGATAGGGACTGTGTTGACTCCCTGCGCCGATCTTATTCCGGAAACTATTGATCGAATTCGAGCTTCTCATCCAGACCTTGAAGTCACAATCCGCACCGACTCTAGCGAAGACTTGCTAAGTGCTCTGAGAGACGGGGCATTGGACATCGTTATTGCCCGTCAACAGCAGGCGTATACGCATCTTAATTTTCACTACGAACCCATGTACCGCAAGCCGTTATTCCATCAGCCTCAATATCCGAAACCCGTCTATCCGGAGAGGCCTGCGTCAGATTCACTCTTCTTTGCCGATGCCGTTTATCCAGACCCTGTCTATCCAGAGCCGATGTTCCCTGAGCCGGTACTAGTATGCGCGCGGCATGCTCATCCGCTGATTACAGCGGGAAAACGTCTGACGCTGGCTGATCTGCTCACCAAAGAATGGGTTTTACCGCCCAGTGGCAGCGTGATGCGAGCAGAGTTCGAGGGGATGTTCCGACGTAACGGCATGTGCCTGCCCAATCATATAATCACCGCCGAAAATCTGCTGATAGTCACCAATCTACTGGAAAAAAACAGCATGCTCACGCTGCTGCCGGAAGCAGTCATGGGTCATTACAACAAATACGGCATGATGGGTCAGGTGCCGGTAGAGGCGCGTTTGCAGCGAGAGCTTGGCCATAGTCTGGAACCCTATGGGTTAATTCATAAAGGTGAAAACATATTATCACCAGCTTCACGTGCGGTTCTTGAATTATTAAGAAAAGCGAAGAATTATAATCACCAACCCTTAATACAACCCGTTTAGTTATACCCCGCTCAGGTGGGTTTAATACGGCTCACATGAGTATGCAGGCTTAATGTAAGTGTCACTGTTTGTTCACGAACAAGGCTTACATTTGTCCCCCTGAATTTATTTGCTTTATTTCACAAGGGGACTGTGAACCATGTCGAAACTCACCACCTCAGCGATGACGGTCGCTTTTTTCGCGCTGCATGCTTTCGCCTCAACGGCCAGTGCAGCCTGCATTGAGGGCGGCGATGCAACTAATCCTACCTTGACCTGCACGGCAACTGACAGTGGCAACATTGATGACAACCGTGACAACCTTTCTGTTAATGTCGACAGTGATGCCCAGATTGTTCGCGCGAGTGGCCGCCCGGTGCAATTGGAGGGTTCAGACCAATCGATCACCAATCAAGGCTTAATCGAAAGCGGTGATGATGATGCGATCCGGGGCAAGGGCGTGAACCTGACGGTGGACAATTACGGCACCATACGTGGTGGTGATCGCGGTATTCGTCTGCAGGATGACGCTGATGGTTTTACGTTGATTAACCGGGAAAGTGGCCGGATATTCGCGGTTAATCAGGCCGTGCGTCTGGACAATGGTGATGAGCTTGTGAATGCAACTATCACCAATTACGGTTTGATCGAAAGTTTAGATGGTCGAGCCATCCAGAGTCGTGGTCCCGGCAGTAAAGTTTTCAATTACGGTACCCTGCGAGGTGGTGAAGAAGTTATTGAAGCGCGTGAGGATTTTTACCTAGAAAACCATGGCACTATCGCCATCCATGGGCTTGAGTGGGATGCGGTGACACGAACTTGGACTAAGGATGATGCGATTGCGACGGCTGATCAGGATGGTGTGCAATTCGCCAGCGGGGAAGTGCATAACTATGGTCTGATTATGTCCACTGATGATGGGATCGACTTCGACGAGGGACTGGTGCATAACTACGCCACGGGCGCCATTATTTCTGCTGGGCCGAATAATGATCCAAGTAAAGGTGGCATCGATGTAGACCCCTTGTTCGAGCCGACTGTTGGCGCTGCTCGTGTCGCCGGGCCGTTGACCATTATTAACGAAGGTTATATTGAAGGTGGACGTGCCATCGCTACTGATGATGCCAGTACGGCACAGATCACTATCGAAAACAGCGGGACCCTGCTGGGTCGTTCGGGTACGGCCATTGGCCTGGCGCCTGGACAGGGCAATAGCAGGTTGACTCAGAGGAGTGGGGGCGTGATTCTGGGTAATGTGCTATTCGGCTCAGGTAATGATGTTCTGGAAATGCGCGGTGGTCAGATTAATGGCGATATCAGTATGGGGGCCGGTGATGACGTGCTGGAATACTATGCTGGACGGATCAGCGGCCTAGTTGATATGGGTACGGGCACCAACACGCTACGGGTGTTCGCCACTCAAGTCGGCACACTGACCTTTGCCGCCGCGCCTGAAGTCGTGGATATGTCCAACGCCCCGGACTATGCACTTTTTGCTGGATTGACCCTGGCTGTGGCCGAGCCGCGTGCTTTTGCCGCCATGGATGAGGTGGCGGCACGGCTGAATTACGGGCTTGCTGGCGCGGTATTGCGTCCAGCATTAGGCTCTGGCTGGTGGGTCAGCGGTAATGGTCGTGTAGCCGAAGATGATCGCAGCAACGGGATTCTGGCTGGAGGACGTGATTTCGGCAATATCGGCTTATATGTAGTACACAGCCGCGGCCAGGACGATGCGTTGCATAAGGTGGACCAGCAAGGCACTGCGATCGGCCTGCGTAGCGGATGGACTGCGTCGGACAATATGCGGATTAGTGGTACCCTGTTTGCCGGTATAGGTGAAGCTAGCATCGATAGCCCAACCTGGGCTACAGGTTCTGGTGAAGCTGATGGTCATTTCGTGGGTCTGAGCGCACGTATCGATCATGCACGTCCTGCCTCTGCTGATGCTATGGGCAGTTTATTGTCGGCGCAACTGGGCGTGACCCGGTACAGTCATGATGCATTTACCGTCAGTGGTCTGGGTGGGGCTAAGTTCGCTTCCCGCGATGTGACCACCGCCTTCCTGTCGGCAGAAGCTGCTCTGCCAGTGAAACTAAACAATGGCATGGAGTTACGTCCTTTCATTGGTGCTCACACACTGTTCACTGACGCCGACCAAGTGACTATGAGTCTTCCCGGGGGGAGTACCACCTTCGCCACCGATGGTGATAAGTCTGTGTCTGGTCTGAATTTTGGTACTGAGTTGCACCTGCCCCGCAATGTCGCTCCCTGGCGCCTAAGGTTAGAGGCGCAGCTCGAAGACGACGGTACTAAAGCCCTTGCACTGGGCGCTTCGATCGCCTTCTGATCTCCGTAATCAAGCGCGCACCCCCCTCCCTGCCACCTCAGGTAGGGAGGGGGTGCGATGTTAGTTTGCAAGCTTCACTATATCTACTCTGCAATGTTAGTTAGAATGACTAACTAAATTGTATGAGTGGTATTTTAGGAGCCTCAATGGATTTACGACAAAGCCTGCAACGACTTGAGTGGCATCTATGGAACCAGTGGCGTGAGCAAGCCAGGCACAGTGGTCATCTCGATTTGACCAACAGCGAATTACAATACCTCTACACGCTATTGGCTTGGGATGATAAAGGGATACGTTTGACGGAGCTGGCTGAGTGCATGCAGGTCAGCAAAGCGTCAGCTAGTACCATGACCCGTAAGCTGGAGCAGCGTGGCTACCTTTCGCGGCAGCCCTGTGTTGAAGATGCACGGGCACAGTTGCTTATTCCAAGTGCCAAAGCGCTAACACTGAAACAAAAAGAACCAATGATTTATCAAGCGGCACTGCAACATTTTGATCAGGCGCTTTCTGCTGAGGAGTTGCAGCAATTGGCTTGCTTGCTTGATAAGGCTTGTCGGGATCTGGACCTGGGCGAGCTTTATCCACCTCAGCTATCACAACCTCCGTACAAGCATAGTTGAAGGATGTGGAATCACTGATGAAAAGTAATTTAGACAACCGGGAATTGCTAGAACTCGGCCCTGTGAGCAAACTCTTTCTCAAGTATGCGTTGCCTAGCGTGGTCACCATGCTGTTCTTTGGTATTCAAAATCTGATAGATGGCGTTGTGGTGGGTAACCATCTTGGGCCAGATGCCCTGGGTGGGGTCAATATCATTTTGCCGCTGTTTAGCGCCATTATGGTAATAGCGCTGGTTGTCGGCATAGGTAGCCAGACACTAGTCAGTATGGGGCTAGGCGAAAACAACCTTACCAAAGCCCAGGATGCCATGACCACGGGTTTCTGGTCTCTTGTGTTGGTTAGTCTGGTAGCGATGGTGAGCTTACTACTCTTTGCGGAGCCGCTGACTCAACTTATGGGTGCTGATGAACGGCTATTGCCGCATGCACTGGCGTACTTCAAAGGGCTAGTGCCCTTTATGCTGCCGATAACCCTGTGCTTTTACTCAGATGCTATGTTGAAAGCGCTGGGGCACCCTAAATTTTCGATGATCATTATGTCGTTGGTGGTGATCATTAACCTTGTCCTCAGTCTGTATTTTGTTCTGGGTATCGGCATGGGAACGATGGGGGCGAGCCTGGCGACCGGCATTGCCTTTACCATCGGCCTGGCGATGTCAGCGAGTTTGACTTTCAATCTGAAGCAGCGATTGTCGATGCTCAAAGGGCGCCTGCACATGCCCTTGCTGATCAATGCGGTTTATAACGGTTCTTCTGAAGGGGTATCGGAACTTGCGGCTGCAATAAGCATACTGATCATCAATCTAACCGTTGTAAAAATGCTGGGAGCCGATGGCGTTGCTGCATTCACGGCTATCAACTATATCAACTTTGTAGGGATACTGTTGTTCCTGGGTATTTCTGATGGATTAATCCCGGTGCTGAGCTATAACTATGGTGCAAAGAACTATGAGCGGGTAAAGCACATTTTTCGTTTTGCCGCGATGGTGAGTATGGGAATAGGTATTGTGGTGTTCATCGCACTGCAAGGATTTGGTGAATATGCTATAGGGTTGTTTTTCGATCAGAGCAATGCGCGGGTGTTCGAGCTAGCCTTGGCTGGTTTGCATATCTCCGCGTTCGTGTTTTTGATGAATGGTATCAACATACTGATTACAGCTTATTTTACCGCGCTTGGGCAGGCACTGAGCTCCATCATCGTTGCGGCATTGCGTGGTGTTGTATTCGTGGTGATTGGCGTGGCGTTATTACCAAAATTTCTGGGTATTAACGGTGTCTGGATCACCATTCCACTGGCGGAACTTATGGCGCTAGGTGTTGCGTGCCTCTTGGTTTTAAGAGTCAATAAGAAGTTTACTCATCTGCATGAATCTTAATCCGGTAGAGTACGCAGTACATTACTGGCAGCACTATCAGAGTTAATACTGTGGCGACACCGAGACCGCCAATCAGCGCGACCGCCATGCTGGCAAAGAACGCATCACTGATCAGCGGAATCATTCCCAGCATGGTGGTTAGTGCCGCCATTGCTACTGGTCGCACCCGGCTGATCGCTGCGCGTACCACCGCGTGATAGCGGTCCTGATGCAGCGGCAGCTGCACGTTGATCTCTTCTACCAGTACGATAGCATTTTTGATCACCATGCCGATTAAACTCAGTGTGCCGAGCAGCGCCATAAACGAGAAGGGTAAACCGCTAAGTAGCAGTGCGGCCACCACTCCGATAATCGTCAACGGTACTAGCGACCAAATAGCCAGTGGCTGGCGGAAATTGTTGAACAGCACCACTGTGAGAATGAACATTACCACCAGTCCCAGCGGTAACGAAGCAAACAGGCCGCTCTGTGCATCGCCGGAGGTTTCATATTCTCCGCCCCATTCCAGCCGGTAGCCTGCCGGTAGTGCCAGCGCATCCACCTGAGGACGAATTTCAGCCAGCACACTGGCGGCGGTTACGCCGCTCAGGGGGTGTGGTTCACCGTATATGGCGAGCATACGTTCGCGGTTGCGGCGCATAATCAGTGGGTCGGCCACCTGAGTCGTGACGTCACTCATGACCTGATCAGCTGTGATATAGCGCCCTTGTTCATTGCTCCAGACGTTCAGTGAGCCAATGTTATCCACATCGTAACGTTGTTCTTGGGTTGCTCGGGCTACAATGGGAATCAAGTCGCTGCCATCGCGATAAACACCCACTTGGCTACCGCTGGTGCTAACCGCCAGCGTGCTGGCTAAATCTTCGCGAGTGACACCCAGCCGTCGTGCGGTATCTTCCAGAAAAACCGGCTTCAGGGTTTGTACGCGATTGCGCCAACTGGCGCGCACGCTGGTCATGTGTGGGGTATCACGGAACAGCGCCTCAACCTGATCTCCCAACTGGCGCAATACCTCTGGATCACTGCCGTAAAGCCGCGCTTCCAATTTGGCTTTTGGTGAAGGACCGACTTCCAGTGGAGCGATTTTATAGTCGATATCGCTGTGGTCACGCTTCAGCACTTTTTCAACGTCAGCAATACGTTCGCGCTGAGTGGATTTGTTATCTGTTTCTACGATCAGTTGAGCATAACTGGCATAGCGATTTTCCGGCGAATAAGTCAGGGTAAAGCGCTGTGCGCCGCCGCCCACTGTGGTGGTCAGATGACGAATGCCTTCCATCTCCATCACGCTGTTTTCCAGTTCGCTGATGCGACGCTGGGTCTCCAGAATATCCGTGCCTTCTGGTGTGCGGTAATCAACAAAAAAGATCGGTGTGTTTGATGCCGGAAAAAACGCATTTTTGACCGAGCCAAAACCAACTATCGCGCCAGCGAGTATTGCTAACATCAACGCTAACGTTAGCCAATGCCATCGAATACCAGCAATGATCACATGGCCGACAAAACGATAAACCACGCCTTTATAGGGATCCTCTTGGCCATCACCGGGGGCGACCTTGTGAAAAAACAGTTTGAAATAGAAGGGTGTGAGTGTCAGTGCGGTAATCCAGCTGAGCAGCAGTGAGTAGAGCAATACATAAAATAGCGAGCCAACAAACTCCCCGGTGGTATCCGGTGACAAGCCGATGGGAGCAAAGGCCGCAATCGCAATCAGCGTGGCTGCCAGTAAGGGCCAGGCATTTTGGCGGATCACCTGATGCGCTGAATCGCGAATCGTACTGCCGCGCTTTAAGCCCATTAACATGCCTTCAGTCACTACGATGGCATTATCCACAAGCATACCGAGCGCGATAATCAGTGCGCCTAGTGATATTTTTTCCAGCTGGAGGCCATGAATGCGCATGAGCATAAAGGTGCCGATGATGGTGATCAACAAAATAAAGCCCATTAACAGGCCGCTGCGCCAACCCATGAACAGCATTAATACCGCGATCACTATGGCTACTGCCTGTAACAGACTCATCAGAAAGCCTGATACAGCATCATCGACCACCTGAGGCTGGTTATAGACGATATTCAGTTCCATCCCCAACGGTGTGCGTGATACCAGTTCAGTCAGGCGTTGCTGCAGGCGCTCTCCGACCTCGACCACGTTTACGCCACTTTTAAACGAGATACCCAGCGAGATGGCTGGCCGGCCCATGTCGCGGTAAAGCTGCTGGGGTTGTTCTGCCAGTTCACGGCTGACTTTGGCAATATCGCTTAATCGTACTAATTCACCCTCCCCCTCGCTGACAATTATCGCACGCAGGTCATCCATATTCGCCGCGCTACCTGTCGGTGTGATGCGAAATCGGCGGCCCTCCTGCTTGAGATGCCCGGAGTCCGCAACTGCATTTTGAGTGGCTAGCAATTGTTGAAGACGGGTTAAGGGGATATTCAAGGCGCGTACTCGTTCGCGATCCACTTCAATATAGATGCGCTCTTGGTGCTCGCCGCTTACTGATACCTTCTCGACGCCATCCACCAGGGCAAGTTCGCGTTTGAGAAAATCAGCATGGTCGGCAAGATCGGTCATGCTGTAACCATCGCCAGTCAGATTTAACATCAGTCCGAAGACATCGCCAAAATCATCATTAACACGCGATTGGCTGGCACCCGGTGGCAGGGCTACCTGGGCATCCTGAACTTTTCGGCGCAGTGAGTCCCATAGTTGTTGCAGTTGATCGTTTTGAACCGTGCTTTCAAGTTCGATGGTGATTTGCGATAGACCATCGGAACTGACCGAACTGATTCGCTTGATCGATGGCATCTCCTGAATTGATTCTTCCAGGGTGGAGGTGACTTCCTGCTCAACCTCTTCGGGTGTTGCTCCAGGGTATTGTGTTGTGATCAGAGCGTTGCGAATGGTGAATTCAGGGAATTCCAGTTGTCCCATGCTAAAAAACGACAGGGCGCCACCTGCCAGTAGTACTACTGTCATCAAATAACTGGCTGCCCGGTGGCGTAAGAAATAGTCAACCATATTAAAGCCCCTGCTCTTTTTCCCACGGGGTTACTTTTAGGTCTGCCGTTAAACGGTGAGCACCGACGGCGACAATACGGTCACCCGCCTTTAATTCGCCACTGACTTCCAGTCCTCTGGAGGTTAACCGACCGACCTCAACCGGCACGGCTTCAACCCGCTCCGGGCTCACATAGCGCCATACCTGAGCCTGGTTGGGATCATCACCTGAATAACTGACCGCATCAGCGGGCAGGTCCCAAAGTGGCTTAACGTGTTCTGAGTTCAACCCGCTCAAATCCAGCCGGACATTAGCACTCATGCCATCTAGCAGAGTGATATCGTCAGGCTGAGGGAGTGTCAGTTTAATTTCATAGGCCAAGCTCTGCGCGCTGGCTTGAGTGGTATAAGAGGCCAACTGGGCAGGGTAGGGCTTGTCACTGTTGCTAAAGCGTACCTCATACTCCAACGCATCACTGAAAGGCCGCCCGTTGTTTCGCGGCATGCGCTGTACTATCTGTTCAGGCAAATGAAACACCACATCTAACTGACCAGGCTGCTGAATTACGGCGACAGTTTCCTGCACCTGAACAAACTGGCGATTATCCACTGGTACCTGGGCAATCACGCCATCGTAAGGGGCTCGCAACAAGGTATGGGTGACCTGTTCTTCGGCCTGCTCGAAAGTGGCACGGGCTGCTCGCCACTCACTTTCGGCTTCATCAAACTGGGTTTGGCTCACGGCACCACGTTCCAGGGTGTAGCGCATGCGTTCCAGCATCGCCTTGGCTAACTCTAAGCGCGAGCGAGCACTATCCAATGCACTTTGCGCATTGTGATCATCAATGCGCGCAATTACATCGCCCTTGTTTACTTGCTGGCCGGGACTGACATTGATTTCGAGTAATTCACCGGCCATGCGGAACGACAGATTGCTTCGAGTAGAGGCCTCCACCCGCGCCGGAAATTGCCGCAGAGCCGTGGCATTTTCAGTCTCAAGCGTCATTAATTTAACTGGTCGTGCCGGTATTTCAGATTGTGCCTGGGGTTTCTCGCAGCCCATTAGCACAAGCAGGGCCATAATGACTGGCATTAATCGGAGATGAGTAACGGCCACGATAGACTCCTTGGCTAAGGTTAATGCTGTTTTTCACGCAAATAAGATAGACTATACACTTAACTGACATTCATGAATGTCAGTTAAGTGTATAGTAATATCCATGCGAAGACTTTGCTATCTATAAATGTCAAAATATCAATAATTCTATGAACTGGAGTTGCTATGTCCCGTCGTAAGGCTGACGCCGAACGTACCCGAGAGATTATTCTCGATGCTGCAGAAAATACTTTTTTAGCCCAGGGCGTGTCCCGGACCACTTTGGCGCATATTGCCGAGGCGGCTGGCGTCACCCGGGGAGCGATCTATTGGCACTTTGAAGATAAATCCGCCTTGTTCGATGCGCTGCTTGAGCGGGTGCGTGTCCCATTAGATGAAATTGTTGATGCTGCGATAGCACAAAATGGCGCAAATCCGGTCATCTGTCTGCGCGATATAGCAAGCCGCTTGCTGGCAGCCATTTGTTACGACCTGCCGTTGCAGCGTGCCGCTACCATTGTGCTACACCGATGCGAAAAGCTTGAAGATGATCATCCGCGAATCAGTATGATCACGCGGCTCTCTGAGTATGCTGAAGCGCAGGTGGAAAGGTTGTTTGAGCAGATAAAGTTAGCGGGTAACTTGCGAGCCAATCTCTCTCCCGTCAGTGCCCGCCGCCAGTTTCATGCCTTTTTGATTGGAACTTGTTTTGACTGGTTGCAGGATACCCGGAAATACTCTTTAGCTGATGAGTGCGACAGCTTCGTAGAGACACTAATGTGCGGGTTGTTTGTAGAGGGTGCCTTAGCTGCTAAATGATAACTGGGTGTCGGTAATGTTTGCCGGACGCTGGATCGCCTTTGTTTAACTGCAACAAAAAAACGATACCAGCGATTATCCGGCAACAACACTCAGCTTGTAGCGGTAGATGCAATCATGCTGTTGTCAGCGACTGCTTCACCCTGATCTTTCCATAATTGACGTTCCTCATCGGTTGCCCGTGGAGAAAACAGTCCAAGTTGGGCGTAGATAATCCCGATCAGAGGGGATAACCAACAGGCGAACGAGAGCGGAATGTACAGCAGGTTCTCAACTTGACCGCTGGCGATACCCAGGCCCAGTGCGCTGATAACAAAAGCACCACCAGCATTCCAGGGAATGAGTGGTGACAGCAGGGTACCCCCTTCTTCAATTGCGCGGGACAGGTTCAGTGTTGAATAGCCCATGCCACGATAGATCGGTGCATACATACGGCCAGGCAATGCAATGGACAGGTAGGGATCGCCCGCAACCAGGTTAGTGGACATGGAGGTACAGACGGCTACAGTCTGTAGGCTACGGAAGCTATGCACTTTGGTCATAATCGACTTAATGATGGATTCCAGGCAGCCGGTTTTTTCCAGGGCGCCACCAAACCCCAGTGCGATCAGTACCAGTGAGATGGTCCACATCATTGATTGAACACCACCACGATTCAGGAGACTGTCGATTGCAGCAACACCCGTTTCAATCGAGTAACCGGAATTAGCATAGGTCAGCAGGTCATGTACGCCAACTCCCTGAGCGATCATAGCCGCCACTGCGCCAGCCAGAACGCCGGCAAAGAGTGATGGAATCGGCGGCATGCGCTTGACAGCCAAAGCGATAACCAGCACCGCCGGCAAGAGTAGCCAGGCTGAAATCGCGAAGTTCTCATTCAGTGTGGTGGTGATGGTGTTGATTCTTTCGAAGGATGAATCACCGTCTTCGATCAGGGTAAAGCCAGCCACAAAATAGATCGCCAGTGCAATCAGCATGGCCGGAATCGTTGTTGGCATCATGTTTTTGATATGTGAAAACACATCGGTGCCGGTCACAGCGGGTGCCAGGTTGGTGGTATCGGACAGGGGAGAGATTTTATCGCCAAAGAATGCGCCGGATACTACGGCCCCGGCTGTCCAGTACATGGGAATATCAAAACCTGCACCTATCCCCATTAACGCCAGACCCACGGTGCCGACAGTACCCCAGGATGTCCCTAATGACACAGATACCACGGAACAGAGTATCATGGCAGCGGCCAGGAATATTGTTGGCGACAGAATGGTCAGACCATAATAAATCAGGGTCGGCACCGTACCACTGGCAATCCATACCCCGATGATCATCCCGACACAGATCAATACCGATACGGATGGCAGAGAAACGTGAATAACGTGAAACACGCCTTCCTCGATGTTTTTCCATTTGTAACCCAGCTTGATTCCCACCAGGCCAGTTATCGCCAAGCCGATGGCTAGTGGAATATGTGGCGTAAAGTCACCGAAATAGAACAGTTGTATACCCAGTACAACCAAGGTCAGTACGACCGGTGTGAGCGCCAGGCCGAGCCCCGGCTTTTGGATGTCCTGCAATTCTGATGAATCAGTCATAGCTATATCCTTTTTTGTGCGCATTAATAAAGCGAGAAATCCAACGCTACTTTTAAAGTAGCCCAATTCTGGGTTTTCTCATCTTTGACCGGATACCGCGGTGTACACGAGAGCGATGCTGGCACGGATCCGGGGATTATTATTGTTAGCTCTCATAACTACAGTATCAGCCTTTATGCCTAGGAAGTGGCTCTAAATAATGCTAAATTGCTTACCAATAGGCCTATATATGAGTATTAAATAGGAAAAAAGACTTTTGAAAATTGACCGTATAGATCGTGAAATCCTGCGTCAACTTCAGGAATATGGCCGTTTGCCTATTGTCGAACTGGCCAGTCGCATCAATCTGACAAAAACACCTTGTGCTCAACGAGTCCGTCGGCTGGAAGAGGCCGGTGTTATTCGTGGGTATCGTGCTGATCTGGATCCGGAGCAAATGAATGCTGGTCATGTCCTGGTTGTTCAGGTCACTATGGATAAAACCAGCGAAGATGCGCTTGAGCGTTTTAACGAGGCGGTACGAAAAATTCCGGAAGTACAGAGCTGTTATATGGTGGCTGGAAATTTTGATTACCTGCTTAAGGTCAGAACGCACGATATTAACCATTATCGCGCAGTGCTTGCCGCAAAGATTGGGCAACTGCCACATGTGCACCAAACTCACTCCTTCGTCGCGATGGAAATCGTAAAAGACGAAATCACTGTGCCGGTGCCGAATGAAGGACTCAGGTGAAGTAGGCCCTTCTCATGACAAACGATACGTCCCCAATCGGCCAAATTTATCAGCAACATTCCCGTCAGGTACTGGCTACGTTGATTCGCTTGCTGGGTGATTTTGAGTTGGCGGAGGAAGCGCTGCAGGAGGCCTTTGCAGCAGCTGTCAGACAGTGGCCTGAAGACGGCATCCCAGACTATCCCGTTGCCTGGTTGATTCGTGCGGGTCAGCGCAAGGGGATAGACCAAATTAGGCGCAGACAGACGGTACAGCACTACGCCCATCTGGTCACTGAGGATGAGGAAGCCTCCTGGGCGACAGTTGAGCAGGATATTCAGGATGATCAACTGCGGTTGTTGTTCACCTGCTGTCATCCCGAGTTGTCTTTGGATGCCCGAGTTGCCCTAACGTTGCGGGAAATGTGTGGATTGACGACAGAGCAAGTGGCCAGCGCCTTGCTGCAGAAGCCGGTGACACTGGCGCAGCGCATTGTTCGGGCCAAGAAAAAAATCCGTGAGGCGGGTATTCCCTATGAAGTGCCCGAAGCGCGAGAGCGATTGGCGCGGTTACCTGGTGTGCTGCGAGTAATTTACCTGGTGTTCAATGAAGGTTATTCCTGCAGCGAGGGTGATTCGGTGGTGGATATTAGCCTGTCCACCGAAGCGATTCGCCTGGCCGAGGTGCTGGCCAGATTGCTGCCAGAAGGTGAGGTGTTTGGGCTTTTGGCGCTGATGCGGCTTCAGGACTCACGGCGTTATGCGCGTCAGGATCGCTATGGCGAGTTAATAACACTGGAAGATCAGGATCGATCACTCTGGGATCAGGACAGTATCCGGCAAGGTTTGCAGTGGCTGGAGTTGGCACTTGCCAGCACGCCGGCTGACCCTTATACCTTGCAGGCATCGATTGCGGCTGTACATGCACAGGCTGCGCATGCAGACAAGACCGACTGGGCGCGTATCGTCCGTCTATACGAAGTATTATATCAGCAGCAGCCTTCTCCGATAATCGCGCTTAACCGCGCAGTCGCTGTTGCCCTGCGAGACTCTCCGGATGCAGGGTTACGGCTACTGGACGAGCTTGCCAACATCCGCGAAATCCGTAACTACCATCTTTTCCATGCCGCCCGAGCCGATCTTTATCGCCGAGCAGGCAATATCCAGGATGCTAGAACCGCGTATCAGCGGGCACTGGAACTCGCTACACAAGGTCCAGAACGGCGTTTTTTGGAACGTCGGCTGAAGGCGTTGGCGTCCACTCGCTAAAAATTTTTTCTTCCCTGTGTCGATTCCCGTTCGAGTCAAACGACTCATTGATAAAAGCAACTAACCGGGAGAAGTTCAGCATGAAATACATGCTGATGCGTCAGGTCGATACCGACACTGAGAAGGCAGTGTTACCTATCGACGAAATCAACAAAACTATGTCTGTAACACAAGAGGAGGAAAGCCTATGAAATATGCCGCTTTGGTCTATTACCAGGAAAGTATCATCAATGCCATGACCGAGCAGGAATGGCATGATCTGAATCAGGAATGTGTGGCAGGCGTCGAGCGTCTGGCCGGTCAAGGACATTATGTGGCAGGACAGGCGTTGCAACCCGTGGATACCGCGACTTGCGTACGCGTGCGTGAGGGAGAGGTGCTGATTACAGATGGTCCTTTCACGGAAACCAAAGAACAGTTGGCCGGGTTTTATCTGTTGGAGGCCAGAGACCTGAATGAGGCTCTGCAACTGGCCAGCCGGATTCCACCCGCACGCTTTGGCAGTATTGAAGTCCGCCCAGTGCGGGAGCTGCCAGCAAAAGATTAATCGAGGAGAAAAATTATGAGTTATGTCGATGGATTTGTTGCCGCAGTACCGACTGCTAACAAGGCGAAATACATCCAACACGCCAGAGATGCCGCGGAGGTCTTCAAGGAGTACGGCGTGCTGAAAATGGTGGAGTGTTGGGGCGATGATGTCCCTGAAGGCAAAGTGACATCCTTCCCCATGGCCGTAAAGTGCCAGCCAGATGAAACAGTGATCTTCTCCTGGCTGATGTGGCCATCCCGTGAGGTACGCGATCAAGCTATGCCAAAAATTATGGAGGACCCACGTTTACAACCGGATGTTAATCCCATGCCGTTTGATGGAAAACGGCTGATTTATGGTGGATTTGAGGTGGTATTAGAGGAGTAACCACCTAGTGGGCGTGCAGTGGAGTGTCAGGGTAAGGGTATAACATTGACCTCAAGCAGTGGAAACATAATAATTGCTGCAGATTCAATGAACTGGACTATAGAGCCGTATGGATACGATTTTTGCACTGATTACTGCGCTTGCCCTGCTGTGGGGCATCTTCAGCTACAATCGACTTGTTCGCGATCATAAGCGGGTGCTGGCGGCTTGGAGTGACATCGACGTACAGTTGAAGCGCCGTCATGACCTGCTCCCTAAATTGGTTGAGGCGGTCAAACAGTATGCTTCCTACGAACAAGCTACGCTGCTTTCAACGCTGGAGCTGCGTGTTCAGGCCATGTCTGCCCGGCAGGTGAGTGAGTGCGGCGAAAGAGAACTGGCGTTGGCGGCTGGAATCCAGCGTTTGCTGGTGCTTGCCGAGGCTTACCCTGACCTCAAGGCTAATCAGAATTTTCTTGATTTACAACGCAATATCAGTGAAGTAGAGAACTACATTCAATATGCGCGGCGTTACTACAATGGTAGCGTGCGTAATCTTAATTCACGTATCGACTCGTTTCCTGATCTGTTGGTGGCTAAGGCATTCGGGTACCACCATGCGGAATTTTTTGCCTATGAACGGTGATATGAAGCGTTCATGGTTAATCGTATTGCTGTCCCTCCTTGCGGCTTCTGTCTGGGCAGACGAACGTATTCTCGATTTTAACAGTGATATTACTGTGCGAATGGATGGCCGTATGGAGGTCACGGAAACGATCAAACTCCGTTCTGATGGCACGTTGATCAAGCAAGGTCTTTATCGCGCAATTCCGGTCCTTTACCGGGATGCTTACGGAAACTTCATTAAGATTCCCCTGGATGTTTTAACGGTCACTCGTGATGGGGAGTCTGAGCCTTTTCATCTTGAGTCAAAAGATGAGAGTCTTCATATCTACGTGGGCAGCAAGGCACATCTGCTGGTACCCGGTGAGTATACTTACGCCATCACCTATAGGATCGATCGGCAACTCGGTTTCTTCAGTGATTATGATGAGCTCTATTGGAATGTCACCGGTAACAAATGGGTATTTCCGATAGATAGTGCTAGCGCGACTGTCCGTTTGCCTGAGGGTATTAGCGCGGATGTTGTTACGGCTGAAGCGTACACCGGTCCTTTGGGGGCTACAGAACAAAACTTTCAAAGCAATATTGACAGTCGTGCCGTGTCTTTTGAAACCACTCGGCCACTGGCGAAAGGTGAGGGGCTGAGTATTGTTGTGACCTGGCCGAAAGGGGTGATTCAGGCGCCTACCTCGCTGCAGAGGCTCAACTGGTATGTAAAGGATAACCACGATACTGTCGCTGCCTTGGTGGGGTTGCTGGTGTTAAGTGTTTATTATCTGGTGGTGTGGGTCGCTTATGGACGGGATCCAAAACCAGGTGTCGTAATCCCGCTATATGATCCACCGGCTGGTTACTCACCCGGTGCCGTGCGTTACATTATCCGCCAGGGTGCGGATAACAAAACCTTTAGTACCGCACTGGTCAGTTTGGTTACCAAGGGGTATCTCTTGCTGGTCCAGAAAGAGCAGGAATACAGCGCCATACGGACTGACAAAGCCATCGGTGAGGATATTGGTCCGGGCGAGAAGGCGCTGCTGGAACAGCTATACAAAAACCTGCCATCAAAAACTGTAGAGTTCAATCAGAAAAACCAAGTGCGAATTCAAGCAGCTATGCAAGCCAACCGCATTGAACTACAAAAACATTATGACAAGATCTACTTTCTCAATAATCGCCATTGGTTGATACCAGGGATTTTAATAACCTTGTTTGTTCTGGGGTACAGTCTGATATTCAGTTCATTGGGTACAGGGATTCTGATGCTGTGGTTGACTGTGTGGACGCTGGGGCTAGTGTTTATTTTTATCAGAGTGTTGAATGCTATACGCCGCTTTAAAAGCACAAAAGATCTATCTTCTGTGCTACATGCTGGTTTGTTTTTCATAGTGTTTCTGTTCTTTGAACTGGGCGTTATTTTTATTATGCTAGAGTTATCGACAGTGATACAAATAGTCGCTTTTTTACTGCTTCTGATAATTAACCCTATATTTTATCAATTGCTTAAGAGGCCAACGCTCGCTGGTCGTAGGTTGTTTGATAAGCTGGAAGGGTTAAAGCTCTATCTGGAAGTCGCCGAAAAAGATGAGCTGCAGTTCAAGTATTCTCCTGAAAAGACACCGGAACTGTTCGAACGCCTGTTTCCCTATGCGATGGCGTTGGATGTTGAACAACGATGGGCTGATCGTTTCAGTGCGGTGTTTACTGATCTGGAAAGGTGCGCTCAGCCATCTCAACTTCGTGGGATAATGATTAAAACCTTTTATGATCAAAATGCTGATTTTTCCACAGCATTGTCCAATTCAATTAATCGTGCCGCTTCTTCACCCTCATCATCTTCGGCGCCAGGTTCGCGTTCGGGTAGTAGCCGTTCTAGTGGACGTAGTAGTGGCTCCTCTGGTGGAGGCGGCGGTGGCGGAGGTGGCGGAGGCTGGTAGGTGCTTATGAAATCATTACCTAAAGCGTTATTTATTTCACACGGCGGCGGTCCTTTACCCTTGCTGGGCGATCCGGGGCACCGTGATATGGTGTCTTGTCTGCAAGGCATTGCGGCGAGTATGCCTCGACCGGATGCCGTACTCGTAGTCAGTGCTCACTGGGAAGAGCGGCTGCCGACGCTGACAGCGCTGAGTAAGCCTGCTTTGATTTATGACTATTATGGCTTCCCGCCAGAGTCTTATGAGATTCAATATCCCTGTGCGGGTGAACCATCTTTGGCTCAAGAGGTATATCATAAGCTCGGCAAGGCGGATATTGATGCCAGGCTGGATGAAACTCGAGGGTTTGATCACGGTGTGTTCGTACCGTTAAAGATTATGTATCCGGACGCTGATATTCCCTGTGTTCAGTTGTCTCTGGCGAACAGCCTTGATCCTGCTTTCCATATCAAGATGGGTAATGCACTGCAAAACCTCGCCAGCCAGAAGGTGTTGGTAATCGGCTCAGGGTTTTCCTTCCATAATCTGAAAGCCTTCTTCTCACCAGCTAACGCGGAATCCCGGCAATTGAATGAGTCGTTTGAGCAGTGGTTGCAAGCGATCACTACAGATACGGCGATCTCAGAGCAGGAGAGACGAGAGTTGTTGATTAACTGGATCGACGCACCCGGTGCACGTTTCTGCCATCCCAGGGAAGAGCATCTTCTACCACTGCATGTGTGTTACGGCGTGGCTCAAGCACCTTGTACTGAGCTGTACGAAGTCACCATTATGAATAAAAAATCGAGTATGTATCTGTGGCGATGACGTCCCTGTCATCACCAGGCTATTCAGTAGGCTGCAAGGGCCTTGTTTTGAATACCAGCGTTAATCCACCCAGAATGACCAGCATCCCTACGAGGCTCAGCGGCGGCAGGGCATTCCCTAAAGATAGGTAGTCCAAGATGGCGGTTATTCCAGGAACAAGATAGAACAGACTGGTCACATTGACGAGGTTGCCAGCTTGAATCAACTTGTACATCAGTAGTGTAGCCACGATGGAAATTACGATGGCAAGCCAGAATAACGCGATAAATAATTGCTTGCTTGGCGTGATTTCTATCGGTTGATAGGGAACGAACAGCAGGCAGAGTAGCAAGGTCATAGCGTATTGCAAAGGCAGCACGGCTAAGGGGGATTGTTTTTCGCCCTTTTGCAGCAGAGAGCCGGTGGTAATGGCGGTCAGCGCAGCCAGTGCAAAAAGTACCCCAGAAACCGGTAACTGGCTTAAGCCAAGATTTTGGTAGACTATAAGCGTTAGCCCAGTCAGTGCCAGTCCCAATCCGGCCAGACGTTTCATTGAATACTGACGCTCAGTAATAAACAGCGTTAGTATGGGTTGTGTCCCCAGAAGGGTCGCCAGTGTGCCGGGTGTAACCTCATGCTCTAAAGCCAGGATGTAAAAAATTGAATAGCTGCCGATCAGCAGCAACCCTGTCTTAGCAACGCGTAGACGTGTACCCCGTTTGGGTAGCACTTGTCGTCGATACACACTGATGATCAGTAGTATTGTGAGCGCAATACTGAAGCGCAGGAGTAGGAAGGCGAAGGGCGATGCCGACTCTAAGCCTATTTTGGAGAATATAGCACCACTACTCCATAGCAGTACAAATAGTGACGTGGCACTATAAGAGAGTAACACTGTACGATTAATGCACATGTTCTGTTTCCCGTTGTTGAGAAGCCTATGACTAACTGGGTCTGTGGTGAGCAGGTGGCTCAGTGATAGATCAGACTCAGAGTGTTATAAGTGTATTCAACAGAATACCGGTGGCGGCTGATGCGCCACAGGAGGATTGGGAGGATAACATGAGAGTGGCTTATTTAGCGCGAACGAAAGACTACCCAGCAGCATGGGTGTAGTGGAAGCAGCAATTGCGGACGCAAATTTAGCCATCTGATTCTAACCGGTAGTCTTGATTTAAATTAAAGCTTAGCAGGTCACATGCATGATTAAAAGAGTAGTGTGTTTATGGATTTTGCTGCTATTCAGTAGTGGATCTGCTGCGTCAGATTTTGATTCTACCTATGTGTCAGTAACAGTAGTGGGTTCCGGAGACGACGTCATTTTAGTCAATGGGCTAGCGTCTTCACCAGAGGTATGGTCTGAAACAGTTGATCAACTCCAGTCCCGCTATAGAGTACATCTTTTTAGTATCAAGGGGTTTGCAGGCACTCAAGCGGCTTCGTCAACGCCAGAGGTTTATCTGGAAGCCTTGCGTGATGAGATTCTGAATTATATTCAGTATGCCGAGTTGGACTCCCCCGTTTTAATCGGGCATTCAATGGGAGGCTTGGTGTCTTTAATGGTGGCAAGTGCCAGTTCTGATACGATCAGTAAGATCATTGTAGTGGATGTGCTGCCCTTCTACAGCTTATTGTTTAATACTGAAGCGACTTCGGCACAAGTGGCTCCGTTTGCCTTGGGCTTGGAGAAACAGCTGTTGGCAATGAGTGATGTGCAGTATGAGGTACATGCGCGCAAGGCTGCGAATATCATGGTCAAATCCCCTGAGTGGATTGAAACCATCGTCCATTGGGCCAACACCACGGACCGTGCTGTCAATGCGCAGTTAGTACGTGAGGTAATGACCTATGATGGTCGGGCGTTATTGGATCGGATTTCCGCGCCTATTCATGTGATTTATGCCTATGATCAAAGCATGCCGATAACGGCTGAACAACTGGCCAGCCTTTATCAAGCGGCCTATTCCCGCGCTGAGACAGTGGAGCTGATACAAATTGATGATGCCTACCACTTTATCATGTGGGATCAGCCGGAAGGTTTTCATGAGTGTCTGGCTAATGTGCTGTTAGATGGTCAATGCTATGATTTGCAAAACTAAAAGACTAGATAGGAATTAGATCATGTCCATCACGCCACTCTACGCTGCATTATTGGCACTGCTGTTTGTCTTTCTGAGCTTTCGTATCATTCGCCTGCGCCGGGCATTGCAGGTCGGTTTGGGGGATGCTGGCGACAAACAGTTGGGACGAGCTATCCGGGTGCATGCCAATTTTGCAGAATATGTACCGCTGGCTCTGGTGCTACTGTTCTTTGTCGAAGCGCAGCCAGCTCCGTTTTGGTGGGTGCATTTGTTGGGTTTGCTCTTGCTGGTCGGGCGTCTCTTGCATGCTTACGGGCTGGGTCAGGTAAATGAAACACTGATATTTCGTATGATCGGGATGATAATGACCTTTTCATCCGTGATTTTTGCGGCTGTATATTTACTGGTGACGGTGTTGGTTTAATTTTTTTGATCATTTTTTGAACAGTGGCGGGATTGCTGCTATGAATAATGAACAACCTGGAGGTTCTTATGAAACGTATCATTATCTGTTCCGACGGTACCTGGCAATCACCAGAAAGTGATCATCCCACTCATGTGCTGCGGGTTGCGCGAGCGATTGCGCCAGAAGACCTGCAGGGAAATAAACAGGTGGTGTTTTACGACTGGGGGGTTGGTACAGAAGGTGATCGTATTCTTGGCGGGGCAAGCGGTGCCGGGCTTGATAAGAACATCATGGATACTTACCGCTTTATCGTGCATAACTTTGATAAAGGTGACGCCCTGTTTTTGTTTGGTTTCAGCCGGGGCGCCTATACTGTCAGGTCGTTGGCTGGCTTGATCCGCAATGCCGGTATTTTGCGACGTGAACATGCCGAGCTGATTCCTCAAGCCTATGAACTTTACCGCCAGCGTTCTGCCGATTCCAAACCCTTTAAACAGAAGTCAACGCGATTTCGGAAACAGTATGCGGTGGCTGATATCACTCGGATTCGTTTTATTGGCGTTTGGGACACCGTAGGCGCCTTGGGGATTCCCGCCCCTTTTCTGGGTACTTTGGGTACTACCCGTTATCTGTTTCACGATACCGAGCCCAGCAGTATTATCGATTGTGCCCGTCATGCGGTATCGATTGATGAGAACCGTGAAGACTTCGAGCCAACGCTTTGGTCACAAAAACCAAGTGTGGATCTGAAGCAGGTCTGGTTTGCCGGGGTGCATACCGATATTGGTGGCGGTTATGCCGATCACAGTTTGGGAGACCATGCCGGGAAGTGGTTGCTGGATGAAGCCTGTCAGTGTGGTTTGACTTGTGCGCCGCACCTGGATGCGCAGATGCACCCTGATCATCTTGGTCTTCAGCATAATGAATACCATGGATTTTACCGTGCCTTGCGTCGTGCCAGGGTACGTGAAGTACAGCCAATACTGCATCAAAGTGTTAAGGATCGCTGGGATGATTCGGCTGTCGACTACACCAGCTCGGCACTACAGCAGTTGCTGGCGCAGGTCGACGGCGATTGGCAGCGTATAACGCTGGTTAATTGATTAAATTTTTTCCAGCGCACTTCGCAAGGCGCTTTCCAGCGATGTGGTCGGTCGACCGGTTAATTGGCTGAGTTGCTGACTGCCGTCAAACAGTGCGCCCTGGCTGGCTCCTGTATCTGAATCGGCCAGTAACTCGGCCAGATGCTCAGGCAAGCCTATGCTGATCAGCGTGTTACGATAGTCTGTTTCTGAGAGATTCTGATAGGCAACATTTTTCCCGGTCAGTTGATGGATTATATCCGCATACTCTGCAAGTGAGTAGCTGGTATCTCCGGCCAGTTCATAGGTTTTATGATAGTGTTTAGCGCCTTCCAGCAATACAGTGACGGCGGCTGCTGCGTAATCATGACGTGTTGCGGAGGCTATGCGCCCGTCACCTGCGCAGCCGATTAAAGTACCATGCTCAAGTGCAGCTGGCAGGCCGGCAAGATAGTTTTCTGTATACCATCCATTGCGCAGTAGTACCCAGTTAAGCCCGGATGTTTTTAACTCGGCTTCTGTTTGCCGATGCTCATCTGCCAGACCCAAGGGTGATGTATCGGCATGTAACAGGCTGGTGTATGCCAGCATAGTAACACCTGCTTTTTGGGCTGCATCGATCACATTATGATGCTGCGTCGCGCGTTGGCCAACTTCGCTTGAAGAAATTAATAACAGTTGCTGAATACCTGTTAACGCCCGATCCAGACTTTCCGGCTGGGTGTAATCCATCTGACGTACCTGCACGCCACGTGCTTTAAGGTCGGATACGCTGTCAGGTGTACGCACGCCAGCCACAATTTTTTCAGCGGGCAGGCTTTGTAACAACAGATCAATGACCTGACGGCCCAGTTGTCCAGATGCTCCAGTAATTAATATCATGCTATTTCCTCAGTGGTGTATTTAATGGTGGATGCAAGACTAGCACTCATGCTAACTTATAGTAAGTACATACAAAAAGGTAAGTGTTAAATGAATAGTCTGCATTCGAAAACCAAACTGCTGGGTAATACGCTGGCTGAGCAGATGCAACGCGGTCAGGTGTTTTCTGATCGTTGCCCTTCGCGACAAGTGTTAAATCATGTGACTAGTCGCTGGGGGGTACTGGTGTTAATTGCGTTACTGGAAGACACCTACCGTTTTAGTGAATTACGGCGGAAAATAAACGGTGTCAGTGAGCGGATGCTGGCGCAGACGTTGCAGGCGTTGGAATCTGATGGCTTTGTGTTGCGAACGGCCTATCCTGTGGTGCCTCCTCATGTAGAGTACAGTCTGACCTCTATGGGGGAGGAAGTTGCGGTCAGGGTGCGAACATTGGCGGATTGGGTTGAAGAGAATCTACAGCGGGTGTTGCAGGGTGATTCAATCGCCTAAATTAAGTTTTTAATTAAGTCAGAGCTGCTTTCAGTGAAAACAGCTGAGAAAAGTGTCTTTCATAATCAGGAATCAAAGGTGGCGCCATAGGCTTTCCATCCACATTCTTTTAATGCATGTATCGCATCAATAGTGAGCTTCTGATTCGACATGACAAAAACGGCTTCAGGGTTGTAGTGGTCACAGGCTTTGAGTAACAGTGCAATATAGGTTTTGTCTGTGAAGGCTTTTAGGTCCGGATCATTGGTGTTGAGTAGGTGCACATTGATTTCCTGGTCGGAAATTTTGTTCATCAGGCTTTCGAGTAAGGGCTGGGTAAACTCTTCGGGCTGATCCTTTCCAATCCACAAGACGTTGATGCGTGTTCGGGTATTAAGTACCAGGCAAGGAATCACCGGGGCGATACCACCGCCAGTCACTAAAATTAAAATATTGTCATAGTTTGCATGGTGGTACATAAAACCCTTGAAACGGCGCATCCTTACAGTTGATTCCGTCAGTAAAAACCGGCCTTTTTTAGCCGCTTCGACCACTTCTGTCGTTCTGTCACCCGCTGGCGTGATGTAAATGACACGATTATTCTCGTCATCAAAATCGTACATTGAGTCGCCAAATGGATGGAAATAACGGTTGCTCAACGTAATTCGTGTATAGGTGCCGAAGCTCGGTTCGCCTGGTAAGCGCATCCCGATCACATTGGGACCGACATGGACCAACTCAGGATAGACTTCGCTTACACCGATCCAGGGTGTAACCAGCATGGTGACTATGGCAAGGATAAGATAGGACTCGGGTTGACTTAGAAAGTCGGTCAGTGAGTAAGAGGACTCAATCCCGGTGAGCAGAAAATAGGCGATTAGCAGCATGACGGCCAGGTAGCCCCCATAACGGTGAATATTTTCGAAGTGATTGTGATACTTGCGCCTGAATACGGCAAGCGAAGTTATAATAATGATCGACACCAGCCCTAGTAGGGTCACCAGTAGTACTTCAGCTATATAGGGTGGTGTAAAAGGCTTGTGTCCTGCATGAATACCCAGCCACATTAGCGTTGAAGCGGCCATAAAACGGTGGAAAAATCCAATCCTGTCTGAGAGGGTGTGCCATGCATGGAGTTTGCCTAAGCGGCCGATCACGTGATGCATCAGGTAATTAACCGTATAACTGCGAGAGACAATGGTTAGTGTCAGGCTGATCAGCGTGACTAGCGCCGCTTTCTCAGCCACTTCGTTGTGTTTCTGTACAAATTGCCAGGCAATCAGGTTTAAAAAGATAGCTATCATCAACCAAAAAAGAAACGCAGGAAGGGCATTGTGCAGTTGTCGAATCAGGCGGGTTTTGATTTTCCTGTTATAGTCTTTCGGAGCTTTTCTGAACGCAGTGATGACTTGCTCAAACGCTTGAAACTGCTCAATTGATTGTTTACTTCTCATAGTGACTTCCCTGTTTGGTTATCCCGGTTAGCCAATATCATATCCCTCTACAAAGGTGTGTCATTGAGCCTGATCACTTCATTGATATTTATCAACTATTTCAATCGATTGCTACGGTAGTATTAGGGTCTTGAACGTCTGGTATCAGACCTATTACCTGTGAGCAGTCGATGAAGAAAAATCTTCCCGTCACGGATACAGAACACCTCCTCAATGAAGAAGACATGATTGTTACTCTGACTGATCCTAAAGGCATTATTACCTTTGCTAATGAGGCCTTTATCCGTATCAGTGGGTTCTCAAAAGAAGAATTAATCGGCACATCACATAACCTGGTTCGTCATCCAGATATGCCTGAGGCTGCATTCAAGGATATGTGGGACACCTTGAAATCAGGGCAGTCATGGATGGGACTGGTAAAAAATCGTTGCAAAAATGGTGATTTTTATTGGGTCAGTGCCTTTGTGTCCCCTTGCCACGACAATAATCGTCTGGTGGGGTATCAGTCAGTACGTTTTCGGCCCACGCGGGCGGCAGTTAAACGTGCGGAACATCTGTACAGGCAGTTACGTCTAGGGCGTAAGCCACGTTTGATGCATCGTTTGGACCCCCGCAATCTTGGCACGACTGTGCGCCTGATGGTGGCGCTGAGTTTTGCCTTCTCGTTGCAGTGGCTGTACGCCTGGTTTGTTTTTGAACTGCCAAAAACCGGGGCATTTCTCAGTGCGATGGGTGCGATTATCCTGACACCCTTGTTGGCATGGTTATTTTCGGGTAAAAACCGTCTGATTGCTGCCAGAGCGAAAAAAGTGGTGGATAAGCCCTTAATGACCCTGGCTTATATGGGATCGCTGGATGAAAGTGCACTGGTGGCGCATGAGGCCTTGTTTAACAAAGCTAAAATATCGACAGTTGCTAGCCGCATACATGAAATCAGCCGGGATTCAGAGCTGATTTTCAGTCAAATGAATAGCGCCGTAGATCAGACGCTTAAAGGTGTTGATCAGCAGTTGGATAAAAGCCAGGTGGTGGCTAATGCCATGCAGTCTCTGTCGGCTACCCTTCGGGATGTGGCTAGAAATACTGGTAATGCGTCAGCTGCGGCGCAGCAGACAGAAATATCGACCCGAAAGGGTAAGCAGGTACTACAGGGTTCAGTATTGGCAATGGAGTCTCTAGCTGCAGAAGTTACTCGAGCAAGTGATGTAATTCATCGGCTGGAAGGGGATGTCACTAGTATTAATCATATTTTGGATGTGATTTCAGGCATTGCAGAACAAACTAATCTGCTGGCACTTAATGCGTCTATTGAAGCTGCGCGGGCAGGAGATCAGGGACGGGGCTTTGCCGTTGTTGCCGATGAGGTGCGTTCACTGGCTTCAAGAACACAGCAAGCCACCCAGGAAATTCAACAAATGATTGAACAATTGCAGACGGGTTCAAAAGAAGCCGTTAAGGTGATGTCTCGATCTGAGCAGAAAGCCAGAGAAGGTGTTGATCAGGTTAGTCTGGCTGATAAAGCACTGGATGAAATTGCTGAATCTTCGCAGATTATATCTACTATGAACCGTCAGGTTGCTGGCGCTGCTGATGAGCAACTCAGCGTGGCAGAAGATGTGAATGCTCATATTCAACATCTCGCTGAGCTGGGACGAAGCAACGCAGACATTGCCTTGGATTTACGCAAGCAGGGTGATGAGTTACACGCGTTCAGCCATTCGATCAATATCACTGCAGAACAGTTACAGCGCTGACTATGCAACAAACCTGACAATTGTCAGGTTTGTTGGCTGTGTTGTGACGCTTCTCCTTGACTATCAGTGAGTTAAAAAGGCCCTTTTAGCTAGGTTTTATTGATCTGTGACAATTTAGTGCCAGTTAACGCTTAGCTTTGGTCTGGCTGGTGCTGCTTTTGCATCCGAGCAATAGACTCTAACATGATTAAGGAGACTGGTATGGATGGAAGGCTTAAGGGCGAGGATGAAATAGATCGCTATGTAACCTTCAGGGGAATTGATTGCGATGGCAATGCGGCCCGGGTAATGGGACTGATTGAGCAATACGCTGCCGATGAGCGTTATGCCTCACCTTTCTGGGACTATTTTTTAAAAAAACGTAAACCATTCTCTGGGCCTGAACCGGATGATCTATTTCTGATTCACACCAACATTAATCAGATTTATGAGCTATTTCAGAGTGCTGAAGATGAAAGCGCTCTGGCGCTGTTGCAGTGGGTGGAGTTCAATTGTTGCTAAGGTTGCGAGTCACCGGCTGTTGCAAGGGAAAGTGTGAGCTTTTTGAAATGGGGTGTACACTGTTCTTATTAAATGGATAAACCTGTCGGAGTATTAGGTAATGCTGCGTTGTTTTCGTCCTGTCTATTTGGTGTTTCTGCTACTGTGGTTGGTGTCGGCATGCAGTCAACCTCTGCAATCGTCGGCACAGCAGGCCGAAGTTGTTTCGTCTATCCGTGAGCATTATGAAGACCGGCTGAGTGAGTTGCCGTTATCACTTCAGCGGCACTATGCCCAGCGCCTTTATCGTATGACTGGGGATGAGGTGTTCCTGCCCTATAACCACTATTACGCACAACAATTGATCACAACTCTGCGCCGGGATCTGGATTATCTGGCGGAGGATCCGGATTATTTGCTGCAGCACGATCTGGCTTTGTTACAGTCTCGTTCGCTTAGAACAGTTCGTCAGCGCCAGCGTGTTGAACTTTTACAGGCTCATCCAGGGATGACCTTTGCTACGGATCTGGTGTTTCGTATGATTCAGCTAGATTACTACGGTCTATTGGACAGCGCACTGGGTGAACGTTCAGAACAGGGATTTGAACTGCTGGCTCCTCTGCCATTCGAGGCGTTTGTTCTCAGTGAGGAGGCTGTGCGTCATTACGCTGCCCAGGCGGCCAATCTGGTTTGGTTTCTGCAGCAATTGGGTGTGACGGATTTACGTGAGCCTTTTTTAGCACGTTTTCAGTCGATTTATCCGCATGATCGGGATAATTTACTCAGCCCTCAGGAGTATCACAACAAAATTTATGGCATGACGCATATTGTGATTGCAGCTAGCCGCTACTACCAGGATACCTTGCCATCTGACACCTTTCCGTGGATTACTGATTATTTTATTGATCAATTGCCTCGGCTGCTGGAGACGGCGACCGAGGATATTCTGGCGGAAGTAGGTATCAGTCTGGCATTGACTGACCATATCGATCACCCCGCGATAGGGCAACTACGACAGGCGTTGACGGCAGCTTATGATAGTGATGCTAGGATGATCCCATCACCCCAGGGGAGTACGGATGTTGCTCGTGGAGAACATCGTAATGTACTGGCAGTGATGCTGCTGAGCTGGCCGGAGGAACTCTACCCTGGGCCACGTATCGATCCGAAAATGTTAGAAGAATTCAGATATTCACAGCCAGTGTCGGCGCCGGAAGTAGAGTACTAAGCCCAGGGTGACAATCAGCATAAAACCTATCACGGCAGGATAGGCCCAAGGATAGCCCAGTTCCGGCATAAATTCGAAGTTCATGCCGTAGACTCCGGCAATAAAGGTTAATGGCATGAAGATGGTGGCTATCAGAGTCAGGGTTTTCATCACATCGTTCATGCGATTATTAATACTTGAAAGATACAGATCTAGCATGCTGACCAGTAGCTCACGCAAGGTCTCGATGGTATCCAGAATATGGATAGTGTGGTCGTACACATCTCGTAGATAGAGCCGAGTTTCATCGCCAATGAGGGGGTTTTCATCTCGCATTAAACGGCTTAATAGTTCTCGCAAGGGCCAGACAGCTTTGCGTAGTAGCAGCATTTCCCTTTTGAAGTGATGAATTTTGCTAAGCGTATTGGGAGTCGGTTGTGTGACCAGTTCACCTTCCAAAGCTTCGATTTGATCGCTCAGGCTTTCCAGCAGCAGGAAATAATGATCTACCACGGCATCTATCAGTGTATAGGCGAGATAGTCGGCTTGCAGTAAACGCTGTCGACGGCCATTACGGAGTCTTTCACGCACACCGTTAAAGACATCACCTGGGTGTTCCTGTACAGAGATCAACAGGCGATCGCTCAGAATCAAGCTGAGCTGCTCGGTACGAATTTCCTGGGTTTTGTCACAAAATTGCAGCATTTTGACTACGATGTAGAGATAACCATCGTATGCCTCCAATTTGGGGCGCTGATCGGTATTAAGAAGATCTTCCATGACCAGTGGATGCAGTTGTAGTAGCTTGCCCAGCGATTCAATGATAGGCACCTGGTGTGACCCGTTCAGGTTGATCCAGGAAATGCTGTCGCTGGTTAATAGGTCGGCGCAGTCATCAGGGTGATGTAATTCAAATTCCCGGAGGTGATGCTGATCATAATCGATTACTTGCAGAGTAACCTCCGCGTTATTATGTTCACCGACATGCACCAGAGTGCCGGGGGCTGCTCCAGCTTTTTTCCCGCGTTTTATTACCAGCTTGTGCGCCATCTGAACCTTCCTGAATATGTAACTGCACTTGATAGCATATCTGAGATGTTTTGGTGGGTACAATTAAAGCATGCAGGGTTGCATTCTATGAATTATGCTCAAGGTAGGGTTTGACTGGTTATTCAGCATGGCTGGCGGGGGTGAGCGCTTGACGCAGATTGAAATATTTCCATGGGAGCGGGATTTTGAAGTCGGAATTGCAGAGCTAGATATACAGCACCGGCAATTGGTGGCTATTCTCAATCGCCTGGCAGCCAAGTTTATGGCCAGTGTTTGTGTTGAGACATTGGATGCTGAATTTGATGAGTTGTCTGCTTATGCCGCCTATCATTTTAAGACTGAAGAGGCGCTTTGGCTGCAGTATCTTGCTGATGAATCGTCGGAATATACACACCATCAGGCTGGTCATCAGGCATTTAGCGTACAGTTGGATCGGCTACGGGCATCCTTGGAGGAGAAACCTGTGGATGATGTTGCCGAACAGACCCTGAGTTTCCTGGTGCGTTGGTTAGTTTCGCATATTCTGGAATCTGATCGTTTTCTGGCCTCTGTTGTGAAAGCAAAACAGCAAGGCTTAACGACCGACGAGGCTCTGTCAGTCGCGCAGACATCCATGCAGGATGCATCCGGTGTGCTGATGAGCATCATCCGCTCTATGTACGTGTCGCATTCGTTGAATACATTGCGTTTAGCCCGCGAAGTTTCGGAGCAGCGACAAGTCGCGGCTGATGCTTTGCAAGCTCAATCTGAAACCCTGTCCATTTCACATCGACGCTTGTTGAATATTCTCGATGGTACCAATGCCGCCGTGTACGTTGCTGATATGCACAGCTACGAGGTGTTGTTTGTTAATGCACATGCTCGTCGACTAATGGGGGATGTGGTAGGTAAGATATGTTGGCAAGCGTTGCAAGGGCGATCTGCACCCTGTGAGTTTTGCACCAATGACCGTCTGCTTCAGACTGATGGCAAACCAGCCGATCCGGTGATTTGGGAACATTACAACGAACAGGTGCAGCGTTGGTTTCAACTGCATGATCAAGCAATTCCCTGGGATGATGGGCGCTACGTGCGTCTGGAGATCGCGCTGGATATAACAGATCAGAAGTATCTGGAACAGTCTCTACGTGACAGTGAAGAGCGTTATCGAGTGATCTTTGAACAATCACGTGATGCCATGATGATTGTAGCACCACCGGATTGGAGCTTCAGAGCGGGTAACCCTTCTATGGTGGAACTCTTTGGGGCCGGTAATTTTGCTGAACTTCAGGCGTTGACGCCCATAGACCTTTCGCCAGAGCAACAACCCTGTGGGCGCGATTCATCCAGTATGGCAAAGGACATGCTGCAGATCGCGATGCGTGATGGCGCCTATTATGGTGAGTGGTTACATCGACGACTGGATGGTCGCGATGTTCCCTGTACAGTACTGCTTACACGTATCGAAATTGCCGGCGAAGTGATGGTGCAGGGCACAGTGCGTGATATCAGTGTGCAAAAGCGGCAACAGCAAGCGCTGGAGCGTATTGCTCATTATGATCCTTTGACAGGGTTGCCCAACCGGGTATTGCTGGCGGATAGAATGCAGCAGGCGATGTCTCAGGCTCTGCGTCGCGGAACAAAACTGGTGATTGCCTATCTTGACCTGGATGGCTTCAAGGCGGTCAATGATCGTTATGGACATGATGCTGGCGACCGTTTACTGGTGTTGGTTGCTGAGCGGATGCGCCATGTGTTGCGTGAAAGCGATACGCTGGCCCGCTTGGGGGGGGACGAGTTTGTCGCTGTGTTGGTGGATAATCAGGAGGCTGACACCTGTACCCCAATATTGGTACGCTTGCTCGAAGCGGCGGCTCGTGAGGTGCTGGATCGGGGCTATGTGCTGAAGGTATCAGCCAGCCTGGGTGTGACCTTTTATCCACAGAGTGCGTCTATTGATGCAGACCAACTGCTACGTCAGGCGGATCAGGCCATGTATCAGGCCAAATTGTCGGGCAAAAATCGTATTCATCACTTTGATCTGGTCCGTGATAATGCCGTGCGCGGACATCACGAGAACATGGCGCGGTTAACTGCGGCGCTTCGGGCTGAAGAATTCGTGCTGTTTTATCAACCCAAAGTGAACATGCGTACTGGCTCAGTGGTTGGGATGGAGGCGTTATTGCGCTGGCAGCACCCAGATCGCGGTGTACTGCCTCCAGTCGAGTTTTTATCACAGATCGAAGGCCATTCTCTGGAAATTGCACTGGGTAACTGGGTGATTGAAACAGCGTTGGCGCAGCTTAATAAGTGGCTGGATGTTGATTGGACAGTCAGTGTCAACGTGGGTGCGCATCAGTTGCAGCACCCGGCCTTCGTTGAGCGTTTGCAATCAGCACTGTCACGCTACCCGGATGTTCCCTCTCACCGTCTGGAAATCGAGATATTAGAAAGCAGTGCGTTGTTCGATCTTGAGCGAGTGACTGCGATTATAGAAGATTGCCTAGCATTAGGTGTCAGCTTTGCCCTGGATGACTTTGGTACCGGTTATGCGTCTTTGACTTACCTGAAGCGTCTACCAGTGCAGACCTTGAAAATTGATCGCAGCTTTGTTCGCGACATGCTGGAAGATCTGGATGACAATGCCATGCTGGAAGGTATTCTAGGTCTGGCCACTACGTTTCGACGCACACCGGTGGCTGAAGGCGTGGAAACTCTGCTTCAGGGTGAGCGCTTGTTGGCATTGGGGTGTGAGCTGGCGCAGGGGTACTTCATCGCACGTCCCATGCCTGCTGACGCCATTCCGGTCTGGATAGCTGAGTGGCATTTGCCCGAGGCCTGGCGTAAACATGTCTAGTTCCAAGACGCTCACGCCTTTGGCACCAAAACGTGAAATCTTTGGTTGGGCGATGTTTGATTTTGCCAATCAGGGTTACACGCTGCTGATTATTACCGTGATTTATGGCGATTTATTTACCCGAGTCATCGTCGCAGATGCACCTGACTATCGACTGGGTAATCTGCTCTGGAGTTTAGCTCTGGCGGTCAGTTATCTGATGGTAGTGGTCGCTAATCCGGTGTGTGGTGCGATGATGGATTATGCCTGTCAGCGTAAACGCTATCTGTTTATTAGCTATCTGCTGACCGTTGTTACCACCGCATCGCTCTACTTTGTGGAGCCGGGCTGGTTGATCCCGGCCATGCTGCTGATTATTGCATCTAATTTTGCCTATGCCTTGGGTGAGGGGTTTATTGCCAGTTTTTTGCCTGATCTTGGACCGCGAAAGGCCCTTGGATGGATATCTGGTCTGGGCTGGGGCTTGGGTTATATCGGCGGGTTGATTGCGACTGCCTTTACACTATTTTTTCTGGGTGATGTAACGGCGGAAAACTATGCAACTATTCGCTGGGTAGGGCCTTTTGCCGGTATATTTTTCCTGCTAGCGGCGATACCGACCTTTATCTGGTTGCGTGAGCGGGGTAGCAGGAAGGGCTTGCCTGAAGGACAAAGCCTGTTCAGTGCCGGTGTGCAGCGTCTCCAGGCAACCTGGCGTGAAATGCATTATTTCAGGGATTTACGTAGTCTGCTGGTTTCGATTTTTTTTGCTATGGCCGGTATTTACATCATTATCTCCTTCTCATTTATTTACGGTTCTCAAGTGATCGGTTGGGATGAAGAGGTGAGGGTGCTGATGTTTGTGATTGTGCAAATTACCGCAGCAGTGGGTGCCATTGGTTTTGGCTTTATCCAGAGCCACATAGGCGCACGTACTACCTACATTATTACTTTACTGCTGTGGTTGGTGGCAATACTGGCCATATGGCAAACCCCTTCCCTGACAGCCGTTATGCATCAATGGTTAGGGGTGGAATGGCAAGCACAGTATGTGTTTTTGTTTGCCGGTGTCTTGTCCGGTTTGAGCCTGGGTTCTTCGCAATCGGCAGGCCGTGCACTGGTGGGTATTTTAACACCACAAGGTAAGTCGGCGGAGTTCTTTGGCTTCTGGGGCATGTCAGCAAAACTGGCGGCTGTTTTCGGTATTTTAGGGCTGGGGCTGATCCAGTGGGTGTTTGGTCTGGCCGATGCGATACTCTTTTGTCTGGCACTGTTTGTTATAGCAATAATTACACTGCTGCCGGTGAATGAGCAACGTGGTGAGCAGGCGGCTGATGCATGGCAGGACAGAGACGCATCTGAATAGCTCCGATTGAGTTTATCTGCGCGTTTTGTCTGTATCGGGTAACAGGCTCAGGACGTGGTCAGTAAAGATCCAGTCGATACCGCGATAGACTTCCCGATTCAGAATGGCGTGTTTTTCCACCATACCGCTACCTACCTGCTTACCTGCCTGCTGAAGCTGGCGCAGATTGGCTGTAGTGATCAGAGCGAAGGAGCCGGCTACCGCCCCATGGCCCAGCGCAAGGTTTTGCCTGATAATTTCACCGGTATTGGTTTCGGCGACATCGACAAACGCTGCCGGTGGAATTTGACAGAAGCCTTCAAGATAGTCCGGAACCAGTGACAGAAGATGGTAATCTTTTACCGGTGAGAGCGAGCTGAGTGATGCGGTAATGCGATGCGGCAGTTCAACCCGGTCACGCCAGGAGTTTTTTATCTCCAACATTAGATGTAACTTCCCACCATAGCGAGCCACCACCTCATCCAGATGGGGTATGTCGGGTATAGCTTGACGCAAGGTGCTAAAATCAGTCTCTGCAATGATCAGGTCGGGTCGGTTAAACAGGCGACCACAGTCCGGGTCGTGGTGAATGACCGGTTCTGCATCACGAGTCAAATGAATGTCCAGCTCAACACCCCAGATGCCCTGTTGCCGGCAAAGATCAAAGGCTTTCAGGGTATTTTCCGTTATACCACTACCATGGGCACCACGATGGGCGATCAGTTTTGGCTGGGTGCTGGGTGGTGTGCAACTACCGGGAGCCAGTGCCCAAAGGTAATTGGCCAGACTGTTCAGATAGCTGGAGGTGTTGGCCATGGTGTGTCGTTCCGTTTATGCCTTGATTCACAGTGTACAATATTTGTATTGATGGAACCTGAACTCAGTGCTGGTTAATGCCGGGCCAGCGTTACTTTTTGTTTGTATCTGCATACAATACGCTTATGTCTATTCAAATTCGTTTAATGCAACCCACTGATCTACCCTCGGTTTGGCAGGTTCAGTGTGCTTGTTATAGTCATTTTGAGCCGGAAACGCAGGCCAGCCTGGGGGCCAAGCGCGAGGCGTCACCACAAAGCTGCTTTGTCGCGGAGCAAGGGGATATTTTGCTGGGGTATGTCATTGCGATGCCTTGGCTACTTGGGGTGGTACCCGCGTTGAATGATCCCAGCTGTAACCTGCCTGCCCAGGCTGACTGTTTGTATCTGCATGATATGGCGATTGCTCCAGCAGCGGCTGGTCAGGGTGTGGGGCAGCGCCTGTTTGAGGCTGTGACTGAAGCAGGCTACAAGCTGGAATTATCTAAGCTGGCCCTTACGGCTATAGAGGGCGCTAAGGGTTACTGGCAGCGGCATGGTTTTGTGCCGGTTGCGCTCCCCCTGAGCGCGGCAAAGGTGGCGCAGTACGGTGGCAATATCACCTATATGTCGAGAGAAATGCATTCATGTTGAGTTACCTGCACGGCTATCATGCCGGAAATTTTGCTGACCTGCACAAGCATCATCTGCTGGTGTGTCTGTTGACTGCGCTAAACCGCAAGGATAAGCCCTGGAATTACCTGGAAACCCATGCCGGTAAGGCACATTACTCGCTTGGTTCTGAAGAATCTGAAAAAACCGCCGAATACCGTGAAGGGATAGCCCGGCTGTGGTCGCAGCAGGGGCTGCCAGATTCTGTGGCTGTCTATCTGGAACAGATACGTGCGGTTAACCCGGAAGGTAGGCTGGATTTTTATCCTGGATCACCGGCACTGGCAGCCGGGATGGCGCGTGAAGCTGATCGCTTGCATCTGATGGAGTTGCACCCAGGTGAAGTGCAGCAATTGAAGCAGGCTTTCAATGGCCGAACAGATGTAGCGGTACATCATCGGGATGGTTATGAAGGGGTGTTGGCGTTACTGCCGCCCAGGCCGAACCGTGGATTGGTACTGATTGATCCATCCTATGAAGTGAAAAGTGAATATGACCAGGTGGCGGCTTTTTTACCCAAAGCTCTGAAGCGCTGGCCTAACGGTTGTTATGCTGTCTGGTATCCACTTTTGCCAGCGGGACGCTGGAAAATGATGGTAGAGTCGATTCGGCGTTCGGGTATTCGCAATATTCTGCGCTCAGAGCTGTGGGTGCGTAACGCGAGTGATCAGGGAATGTACGGCAGTGGCATGCTGATTATCAATCCACCCTGGCCGTTGGCCGATACCCTGCAACAGTCCGAGCCTTGGTTAGCTGAATGTCTGGCTCAGGATACCGGTGCAGGACAATCGATAAGCTGGCTGGTGGAGGAGTAGTGCCGGTCGCTGAGAGTCCGGCACCTGTTCACTTGTGCCGGGTATATCAGTAAAGCGCTTGTTCGTCTTTGACAACCTCTTTCAGCACATGTAGAAATAACTTGTCGGCTTCACTGAATTCAATCGGAATTTTAACGCTGGTCAGGGACGATAGTTCTTCGGCTATCAGGTGGTCAGCATCTTTCTGGTCCATGTGTTTGCGGGCGATGGTGATCGCCTTGTCGCAGATCTGTGGATCGGCGAGTACTTTTTTAATAAAACGCATCAGTTCGTTAATCACGCGTTCTTTATTTTTAATCTCAGCAATATTGTTACTCATCTTGGCTTCCTCAACTGAAAATACTCTTGTATAGCATACAGCTTAGCGGTTTCTGCGACAGGAAAAAACAGCTGATTATCGAGAGAGGTGAGCCCTTGGCTACTGAAGCCCTCCCCCTTTAGTCATATTCTATTGCAATATAGCGTAAAACATACGCTTGTTATGGTTGAACCGGACTTGACTCGGTGCCAAAATAGTCGGCTTATTCGCGAAAATCTATAGTTGCCGGATTGCATGAGGAAATCCCCGCTTATTTCGGCAATTTTAAGCAATACCCAGCTTATATCTCAGACAGGTCTGGCAGAGTGAGAGATCCTTTACTTTGGTCAGCGCCGCATACAGAAATTTTAGCTGTTTAATGCCGACATGAGATCGGTGCTGAGTAGAGGAACATAGAGTGGAATTACTTTCAGGCGCAGAAATGGTAGTACGCGCTCTCAGAGACGAGGGTGTTCGGTACATCTACGGCTATCCAGGTGGTGCATTGTTGCATGTGTATGATGCATTGTTCCAACAGGATGAGGTCGAACATATCCTGGTGCGCCACGAGCAGGCTGCAACCCATATGGCGGATGCCTATGCCCGTGCCACCAATAAGCCCGGTGTTGCATTGGTGACATCCGGCCCTGGCGCAACCAATGCGGTCACGGGTATTGCGACCGCCTATATGGACTCCATCCCAATGGTGGTGATCACCGGTCAGGTCATGAGTTTCCTGATAGGTGAAGATGCGTTCCAGGAAACGGATATGCTGGGTATCTCTCGCCCTATCGTGAAGCACAATTTCAGTGTGACGCGGGCCGAGGATATTCCGTCGATTATCAAAAAAGCGTTTTATATTGCCCAGACAGGCCGTCCGGGTCCGGTGGTGATCGATATTCCCAAGGATATGACCACACCGACAGAGCGTTTCCCGTATGAGTACCCCAAGTCGGTCAAGCTGCGTTCGTATAACCCGGTCACCAAAGGGCATTCCGGCCAGATACGTAAGGCTGTCGATATGCTACTGGCAGCCAAACGTCCGGTCATTTATACCGGTGGTGGCGTCATCATGGGTGATGCCAGTGCTGAGCTGATTGAGTTGGCGCATCAGTTGAACTTTCCTGTCACCAATACGCTGATGGGGTTGGGTGGTTTTCCAGGTACGGATCGTCAGTTTGTTGGTATGTTGGGCATGCATGGTTCTTATGAAGCCAACATGGCGATGCATCACAGTGATCTGATTCTGGCTGTTGGCGCACGCTTCGACGACCGTGTGACCAACGGTGTGGACAAGTTCTGCCCGACCGCACGCATCGTGCATATTGATATCGATCCGGCGTCTATTTCCAAGACTATCCAGGCTGACGTGCCGATTGTTGGCCCCGCTAAAGTAGTGTTGGAAGACATGGTGCAGTTGGTCAAAGACAGCAAAAAACGTCCGGATGCCGATGCCATTGAAGCCTGGTGGAAGCAGATCGATGAATGGCGTGGTCGTCACGGTGGTCGCTATCGTACCGATGACTCTGAAATGATGAAGCCTCAGCAGGTTATTGAAATGCTGTGCAAAGTCACCCAGGGTGATGCTTATGTCTGTTCCGATGTCGGTCAGCATCAGATGTTTGCGGCACAGTACTACCAGTACAACAAGCCCAATCGTTGGATCAACTCCGGTGGTCTCGGCACCATGGGGTTTGGTTTGCCAGCGGCTATGGGTGTTAAGCTGAATTTTCCGGAAGCTGAGGTAGCCTGTGTAACGGGTGAAGGCAGTATCCAGATGAATATTCAGGAGTTGTCGACCTGCAAGCAGTACGATATTCCGGTTAAGATCATTTGCCTGAATAACCAGTCATTGGGGATGGTGCGTCAGTGGCAGGATATGAACTATGAGTCGCGTCACTCTCAGTCTTATATGAACTCCCTGCCGGATTTCGTCAAGCTGGCTGAGTCTTATGGTCATGTGGGTATAAAAGTGACCAAATACTCCGAACTGGAAGCTGCAATGCGCGAAGCCTTTGCTATGAAGGATCGTCTGGTGTTTATGGACATTATGGTAGATCCCTTTGAGCATGTTTATCCGATGCAGGTGCCGCGTGGTTCCATGCGGGATATGTGGTTGAGCAAGACGGAGAGGACCTGATCATGAGACATATAATTTCAGTTCTGATGGAAAACGAACCGGGTGCCCTGTCTCGCGTGGTGGGTCTGTTCTCGCAGCGTAACTTCAACATCGAATCGCTGACAGTTGCGCCGACAGATGATGAAACCCTGTCACGTATGACGGTAATGACCACCGGTGATGATCGTGTCATCGAACAGATCACCAAACAACTGAACAAGTTGATTGATGTAGTCAAAGTGGTGGATCTGTCTGAAGGTGAGCATATTGAACGTGAACTGATGATGATCAAGTTCAAGGCTAACGGACAGATGCGTGCCGAGATCAAGCGTACGGCGGATATCTTTCGCGGTCAGATTATCGACATCACCCCGAACACTTACACCGTGCAGCTGGTCGGCTCGAGTGACAAGCTGGATGCATTCATTGCCTCACTGGGTAATACCAGCATCATGGAAGTGGTCCGCTCCGGTGTGTCGGGTATCGCTCGTGGTGAAAAAGTTCTGACTATCTGAGTAAGATAATCCTATCGGTTATACTCAAAAAGGCCATTCCTCGCGAATGGCCTTTGTTTTTTACGGGCAGAAAACTGCTCCTGCATTTTCTACATAGGCGCCGTCCCTGGCGCTATATGCCGCAGGTGCACATTAGCAAAGGCAGCTTCAATGAAAACACTACAGCAACTTCTGGGTCGCATTGCCCAGGCACTGGAAGCGCGGCTCCCGCCTAGTGTCGAGCCTCTGAATTGGTCAGAACACACCGCGGCCGTCTGGCGGGTTGAGCAAGGGCGAGGGTATTTGGCTCCGGTCTCTTCGAGCAGCCCGGTTGTACTCGATGATCTGGTCGGTATCGAGTCTCAACGGGATAGGGTGGTGACCAATACTCTGCAGTTTTTACAGGGGCTACCTGCCAATAATGTACTGATGTGGGGTGCGCGTGGAACCGGTAAATCTTCATTGGTGCGGGCGTTATTGACGGCCTATGCGTCTGAGGGATTACGCCTGTTACAGGTGGATCGTGAAGATCTGATCCAGATGCCACAAATTCTGGATTCGCTGGCCGGACAGCCCTGGCGCTTTATTATCTATTGTGATGACCTTTCGTTTGAGGAAGATGATGTCAGTTACAAACGACTGAAAAGCGCACTGGATGGCGCTTTGTCCCTGACGCCGGACAATGTGTTGCTCTATGCAACCTCCAATCGTCGCCACCTGCTGCCGGAAGCGGCGGCTGATAATCTGCAGGCAAAGTGGGTCGAGGGTGAGTTGCATCCGGGCGATGCGATAGAAGAGAAAATTTCACTCTCGGATCGCTTTGGCGAGTGGGTTGGGTTTTATGCCTTCGATCAACCCACCTATGTGCGAGCGGCTCAGCATTGGACAGAGGTCTTGGCAACACGCTATGGCTTGAGCGTTCGTTGGGATGAGCAACTGGAGCTGGAAGCTGTGCGTTTTGCGCAAGGCAGGGGGGTTAGAAATGGCCGGGTTGCCCACCAGTTTGCCAGTCACTGGGTGGGCCGGCAACTATTGAAACGGAAAGAGTAGAGGCGTCATCACCAGTGTAACGATCATTGCCAGTAGCTGCAGCGGTATGCCGACTTTGGCGAAATCAACAAAGCGGTAATTACCCGGTGCTAGTACCAGTGTGTTGACCGGAGACGCTATGGGGGTGGCAAAGGCCGTGGAGGCGGCGATGGCTACCGTCATCATAAAGGGTTCCGGATTGAGCCCCAGTAATTGAGAGGTCGTCAGTGCAATGGGTGCTACCAGAACGGTGGTGGCGGTGTTGGAAATGAACTGGCTGAGTGATGAGGTTAGTATGAATAGGCCTGCACAGAGTACTAGTGGACTGGTGTCACCAAAGTTCTCCACCAGGTTGCTGACCACATAGCTGAGTGCACCACTGGTTTCCATGGCCAAGGCCAGGGGGAGCATGCCCGCTATCAGAACCAGGCTTTTAGCATTCAATGACTGGTAAGCTTCATTCATGTTCATGCAGCCAGTCAGAACCATAGCCAGGGCGGCAAGCAGTACCGCTGTGAGGTTAGGTAATAGCCCGAAAGTCATACTTACCAGCATAGCTAGCATAACCCCCAGAGCCACTGGTGCTTTGTTGGCGTTGGCGGCGATTTCATGCATTTCAGCAGGGGTTTCTATAACGACTAGATCCCGACGATTTTCCAGCTTACGAATATACTCCCAACTGCCAGTCAGCAGCAGGGTGTCACCCGCTTCCATGCGTGTCACGCCAAACTCGGTAGTTAACGGCTCGCGGTTGCGCCTTACACCGATAACACTCAGGTTAAAACGCTCACGAAAACGGCCTTGTTTAAGCGATTGATTAACCAGGCTGGAATTGGGTGGCAGGAGTACTTCAGCAAAGCCAAATTGCTGCTGTACTTTCATTATGTCGCGCTCGGGAAAGCCTTGGCGTCTTAGTTGCAATGTCTGGCAGAGGTGTTCAACTGCGCTTTCCGAGCCATACACCATTAAGGTATCCAGGTGTTGCATTCGTGTATTGGCGAGCACCGGCATCATTGATGAAGCTGAGCTGCTCCGGCGTTGAATGGCAAACACGGTGGTCTCATATTCGGTTCGTAGTCCCATTTCAGCCAGGGTTTTACCGGCCAGTGGGCTATCGGGTTGTATCAATAGTTTGTGTAGCTGATCGCGAATGCCATAGCGCTCTGCAAATTCACTGAGCGTAGGGTGACTGTCTTCCGGATCACGCGCTTCGCTTTTGGGTAACAGAAAGCGTCCAACAAAAACCAGATATACGCAGCCTACAACCAGCATCACCAGGCCGATAGGGGTGAAGTCAAAAAAACTGAAGGGTTCGCCCGCAACACGCATTTGACCGCTAACAATAATATTCGGTGGAGTACCAATCAGGGTGAGCATGCCGCCAATCAGCGCGGCAAAGGCCAGCGGCATGAGTAGCCGTGAGGGATGCATGCCAGATTTTCTGGCCATGCTCAAAACCACCGGTATCAGCAGGGCTACCGCGCCAGTAGAACTCATAAAGGCTGAGAGAAGTGCAACGACCGGCAACAAAAACAGCAATAACCGAACTTCGCTGCGGCCGCCGACCCGCAATAGCCAGTTACCTGCGGCGGCGGCAATGCCAGTGCGGAACAAGCCTTCCCCGACCACGAATAGTCCGGCAATCATGATGACAACGCTGTTGCCAAAGCCTGAAACGGCTTCAGTCGGAGTGATAATCCCGGAGGCTGCTAATACGACTACGACCAGGAGTGCGACCAGATCCATGCGCAGTTTATCAATAATGAACAGTACAACAGTGGCGGCCAGTAAGCCGAACACAAACAGCATTTCATGAGTCATAAAGCGCGTGGCCCGTTACCTAAACAACAAAGGGGCAATGATGACGGTTAGCGCGGGCTTTCTCAATCTTTCTGAGGACGTTTTTCATGTTGTGTCCAGAAAGCATGAATGAGTGGATGGCGTAATTTATTTTCCAATGCAAAGATACCTACCTCAAACGGCGTGAGTTCAGGCGATACCTTCAGTGCGGTGACGCGAGATGCTAGAGGGCTGTTATCCAATACGATTTGCGGCACTAACCCTACACCGAATCCTAAGCTGACCATGCTAACGATAGCTTCGTTTCCAGAAACCTGCGCATAAATTAGCGGTTTAATGCCAAGTGAGCGGAACCAATGGTCCGAGCGTTTTCTCGCCAGACCTGCTTCTGACAGGATCATCGGCACATCTTGCCAGTTTGCTTTGCTGGCCACACCGCTAAGGCGTTGTTGCAAATCCGGTTGATCTGCAGGAGTGATGAAGACGAGTGGGGAGCGGGTAATAGAGCGAAAGGCTATATCCTGTGGCAGATGATCAGGGCGGGCGCCAATGGCAATGTCTTCAGTGCCATTCTGTACGCGTTGAATGGCTTCAGCGGGATCGCCGGTATGTAATTTGATTTCGATACGTGGATAGTCCTGGCGAAAGCGGCTGAGAATTTCATATAAAAAACTGTAGCTGGCGGTAACCGAGCAGTACATACTCAGCTCGCCCTGCAGCTCTTGCTGATCAGCTTGAAGAGTGCTGCGCAGGGTCTGCCATTGCTGCAAGGTTTCACGTGCATAGGTTTGCAGACGTCGGCCTTCCGCTGTCAGGCTGACAGAGCGGTTATCACGGATAAACAGCGAGACTCCCAGCTCATCTTCAAGTTGTTTGATGGTTCGGCTCAAGGTTGATGGGCTGATGTGGCAAGCGGCACTGGCGCGGCTGAAGTGCAGGGTATCGGCTAGCATCAGAAAATGCTGCAGGCTTTTGCTATCCAATATTGATGTCCAATATTACTATTTAGAATGATGTTCTAGTATATGAAATATAATATTGCAAATATATCATTTTACGCAATGATGCTAATCCCTTAGAGTAGCGGCATTGCACAACAGGTGTGACCTCTTTTGACCCCTAGTAAAGGATAAATAACATGCAAGTTTATTACGATAAAGATTGTGATCTGTCGATCATCCGTGGCAAAAAAGTATCTATCATTGGATACGGTTCGCAGGGCCATGCTCATGCGTGCAACCTGAATGATTCGGGTGTTGATGTGACGGTTGGTTTGCGTACAGGTTCTTCTTCACGTGCCAAAGCTGAAGCGGCTGGTCTGAAAGTGGCTGATGTTGCCGATGCAGTTAAATCAGCTGACCTGGTTATGATCCTGACGCCTGACGAATTCCAGGGACAACTTTACAAAGCCGAAATCGAGCCTAACATCAAACAGGGTGCTACCCTGGCGTTTGCTCACGGTTTCTCTATTCACTATAACCAGGTCGAGCCACGTAAGGATCTGGACGTGATCATGATCGCGCCAAAAGCGCCAGGTCATACCGTGCGTTCTGAATTTGTTAAAGGCGGTGGTATCCCTGACCTGATCGCTATTTTCCAGGATGCGTCAGGTAATGCTAAAAATGTAGCCCTGTCATACGCGTCTGGTGTGGGTGGTGGTCGTACCGGTATCATCGAAACAACCTTTAAAGATGAAACTGAAACCGATCTGTTCGGTGAGCAGGCTGTTCTGTGTGGTGGTTGCGTTGAGCTGGTGAAAATGGGCTTTGAAACCCTGGTTGAAGGTGGCTATGCCCCGGAAATGGCTTACTTCGAATGTCTGCATGAGCTGAAGCTGATCGTTGACCTGATGTACGAAGGCGGCATCGCTAACATGAACTACTCCATCTCTAACAATGCCGAGTATGGTGAGTATGTGACTGGCCCTGAAGTGATCAACGACCAGTCACGCGAAGCCATGCGTAACGCACTGAAACGTATTCAGAGTGGCGAATATGCCAAGATGTTCATTGCCGAAGGTGCTACTAACTATCCTTCAATGACTGCACGTCGTCGTAACAATGCCGCGCACCAGATTGAGCAGGTCGGTGGTAAGCTGCGTGAAATGATGCCTTGGATTACGGCTAACCAGTTGGTCGATAAATCTAAAAACTGATCCATGCCTGGTCCTTAGGCCAGTCAAGCTAAAGACGCCCGAACCGGTTTGCCGCTTCGGGCGTTCTGCTATTCGCACCTGGCCTAGAAACTCAGGTATGATCAGGGTAGTTGCTGACTGGCTAACAGGAGGTGTCAGGTATGAAGCTGAATCTTGCCTTGCAAGGGGGTGGCGCGCACGGTGCGTTTACCTGGGGCGTGCTGGATAAATTGCTGGAGGCGGGAATCACACCTGAAGCAATTAGTGGCACCAGTGCTGGCACCATGAATGCGGTTTTGTTGGCAGAGGGATGGCGTCGAGATGGCGAGGATGGTGCCAGAGAAATGCTGGATTGCTTCTGGCAGAAGCTGTCGTTGCCTGAAGGACTCGCTCATAACGAGTCGGGTGAGTGGTGGCGCAGACTGACCCGTCATTTATCACCCTATGATCTCAATCCATTTGATTATAATCCCTTGAAGCAATTACTTATTGAGCTTATTGATTTTGAGGCCTTACGTCAGGCATCTCAAATTAAGCTCTATATTGCCGCCACTGAGGTTGAAACCGGGGTGTTGCGCTTATTTCGTGAAAATGAGCTGGATGTAGAGCACCTCCTGGCCAGCGCGTGCTTGCCAACGCTGCACAAAGCGGTTGAAATTGACGGATGTCACTATTGGGATGGCGGATTTTCCGGTAACCCTGTGGTCAGGCCGCTGGTTACGGATTGTAAAAGTAACGATCTGTTATGTGTGCTGCTACAACCATTACGGCGCAAGGATCTTCCAACCCGTGCGGAGGCAATTTCGGAGCGTATGACGGAGTTGTCATTTCAGACCGCTTTTATGCGTGAGTTGGCTGAAATCAATCAGCGTCGAGAACATCTACTGAGCAGGCCTTGGCTGGTTGGGCAAGAAGAGTCCCGTTGGCGTAAGCTGCGTATGCACTTGATTGAACCGGATGATCACCTCGCATCATTGAAGTCAGCCACTAAGTTTGATACCCGAAAACGCTTTCTGGAATCCTTGCGGGAGCTGGGTCGAACACAGGCTGAGCTATGGTTTGATCAGACAAAAAACCAACTGGGCCAGACTGCAACCTGGGAGCTTAAGACACTGTTTCGTCGATGAGTTGGGCGCTGGCGTTATTCTCAAGTAGAATGGCAAATACATTCACTGATCAATTGGCATTTTATGATAGATAAAAATTCGCATGACACTGAATCAGAAGAGCAAAGTGCTGGAGCGCCTGAGGTTGATAGAGTAAAGCCACACAAGGGGGTTTATCTGTTACCCAATTTATTTACAACGGGCGCACTTTTTTCAGGCTTTTATGCTGTTATTGCTTCAATGAACGGACAGTTTGAAGCGGCTGCCATCGCTATTTTTGTTTCCATGCTGTTTGATGGATTGGATGGTCGTGTGGCACGGATGACCAACACTCAAAGCCCGTTTGGCGCTGAATATGATTCGCTGGCTGATATGGTATCTTTCGGTGTGGCACCAGCTATTGTAGCTTTTACCTGGGCGCTGGATGATCTTGGCAAGATTGGTTGGTTTGCAGCTTTTTTGTATGTAGCTGGTACGGCATTGCGTCTGGCGCGTTTCAATACGCAAATAGGTTCTGTCGATAAGCGCTTTTTTGTCGGGCTGCCCAGTCCGGCTGCTGCGGCCGCTGTGGCAGGTCTTATCTGGATGTCTACTAAGTTTGAATTCGCTGCAGAGGATATAGCCTATTTTGTGGCGCTGTACGTGGCATTGGCAGGTGTGCTGATGGTGAGTAATATTCTCTATTACAGTTTTAAAGATGTGGATCTGAAGGATAAGGTCCCATTTCTGATCTTGTCTGCCATCGTACTTGGTATTGCCATTATTTCAATCAGCCCAGCTTTATTTCTTTGGTTACTGTTTGTTATTTATGCCCTATCTGGCCCGGTACTCTGGTTAGTCCGTAAAAAGAAACACCTGGCAAAATAAGCAGTGTGTCTTGCTATCGAAGCCTTGTATTAGCTCAGGTGTAACACTGGTGTTGACCCGCCGCTCTACCTGGGTGGCTGAAGGCGGGTTGCGCTGATCATCTTTTGTGCAGTGTGCTACGCACGCTGAAGTATGGATATTACGCACGCTGAAGTATGGATGTTAAGTGGCGTAATAACTTTTTAAACGAAAACGAAAAAAGACTGTTGACGCTCCATAATCAGGTCTATATTATACGCACCTCGCTTGAGACAACAGCCCAACACACCGGGCAGCTCAAGCCGCTCTTTAACAAATTAATCAGGTAATGCGTGTGGGCGCTTGTTCAGGTTAGGCATTAAAGCTTAATCAAAAACAAGCAACCTAACTGTGAATTCATTTAGATGTACGTTTTTGAGCATGACTTAGACGGCTGATTGCTTTTGTGATTGGTTGTCGAAATTTAAACTGAAGAGTTTGATCATGGCTCAGATTGAACGCTGGCGGCAGGCCTAACACATGCAAGTCGAGCGGTAGAAAGTAGCTTGCTACTTTTGAGAGCGGCGGACGGGTGAGTAACGCGTG
>Ga0209345_10000192_pt1 | contig 86129 bp, 84 predicted proteins | sample Cruoilmetagenom7_FD_187294 | JGI IMG/M metagenome (GOLD analysis project Ga0209345, IMG submission 187294) | Oil polluted marine microbial communities from Coal Oil Point, Santa Barbara, California, USA - Sample 7 (SPAdes) (version 2) | ecosystem: Environmental > Aquatic > Marine > Oil seeps ... | reverse complement strand
AAAAAGCAGATATTAAAGAACGAATTGATAGAGAGCTACTTGTAAACACCTATTGGCAATCTAACGGATTATTGCTTATTAAAAGAACTCATAAATATTTTCCTATTATTGAACCAATTTTAGAGCAAAATGGAATTCCAAACGATTTTAAATATTTAGCAGTTATTGAAAGTGGCTTACAAAATGTAACGTCACCCGCTGGTGCCAAAGGATTTTGGCAAATAATGAAAGCTACAGGTAAAGAAAATGGCCTAGAAATAAATGACAATGTTGATGAACGCTACCATTTAGAAAAAGCAACTCAAGTTGCCTGTGATTATTTAATTGCAGCTAAAGAACGATTTGGAAGTTGGACATTAGCAGCTGCTGCTTACAATGCTGGAAATGCGGGTATAGCTCGCAAAATTGAAGCTCAAAAGGTTAGTAATTATTACGACTTACTTTTAGGTGAAGAAACACAACGGTATGTTCCTAGAATGGTGGCTTTGAAAGAAATACTAACAAATCCACAAAAATATGGTTTTGAATTTGATACTGAAGATTTGTATAAATTAGAAGTAACAAAATTAATTAAAGTTGATACTGTAATTACTAATATTGCACAGTTTTCAAAAAATTTAGGGATAAATTATAAAGTATTAAAATTGCACAATCCGTGGTTACGTGAAAATAAATTAAACAATAAATCACGAAAATTATATCAACTGAAAATCCCTACTGAAAATTAATATGTATATCTGTTTTGTGTCATACTTCTTATTTATACGTCATGCTGAACTTGTTTCAGCATCTCATAGTTTTGACGATTAACAATTTATATTAATGAGACCCTGAAACAAGTTCAGGGTGACGACCATTTTATGACAAATTACTGACAATAAATCTAATATGAAAATGACATTAACAACAATTATTACCTTAGTTATTATTGGATTATTAGCAGGAGTTTTAAGTGGCTTAGTAGGTGTTGGTGGTGGAATTATTATGGTTCCACTGTTTATTATTTTTTTAGGATTAACACAACATAACGCTCAAGGGTTAAGTTTAGCCGTTATGCTTCCTCCTGTTACTTTTTTAGCAGTTTATAATTACCATACCGCAGGTGATGGTGGAAATATAGACTGGAAAGTTGCCTTAATAGTTTCAGTACTTTTTATAGTTGGTGGCTATTTAGGTTCAAAATTAGCACTTCAAATTGACCAAAGACTACTAAAAAAGATATTTGGTGTAATGATGCTAATTGTCGCTATTAAATTAATTTTTACAAAATAATATGAATCATAAAAATTCTATTAAATTAACCCTATATTACCTCCTTTAAATTTAAAACTTATAAATGGATTTCACCAACCCATTAGTATACGGAGTACCTTGCTTCTTAGCACTAATATTACTTGAACTTACTTATAGTAAAAGTCACAACAAAAAAAACTTGTACGAATGGAAAGATTTAGGAGCTAGCCTATTTATGGGAATTGGTTCTGCAGTAATTGCTCCGCTAATTAAAACAATTTCAGCAATTGTAATATTTACCTATATTTTTGAGGTTTTTAATCCTGAAATAAATGGGATTAGAACAAATATTTTAGGTTGGGAATCATTTGGTTACGCGTGGTATATTTGGATTGCTTGCCAACTATTAGATGATTTTACCTATTATTGGTTTCATAGGCAAAATCATATGGTTAGAGCATTATGGGCAGCTCACATCGTTCATCATTCTTCTGATAATTACAATTTAGGAACTGCTGTAAGAAATGGTTGGTTTACAATTTTATACAAACCTCTATTTTATATGTGGCTCCCTGCCTTAGGATTTAGACCTGAAATGGTTATAGTATGTTTAGGAATTGAAGCCTTATGGCAATTTCAGTTACATTCAGTGTATATCCCAAAAATGGGATTTATAGAAAAGATATTTAATACGCATACAATGCATCAAGTTCACCATGCAAGAAATGTAGAATATATGGATAAAAACCATGGTGGTTTTTTAAATATATTTGATAAAGTTTTTGGAACTTGGAAAGAACTAGATGATAATGTTGCTATTGAATACGGAGTTACACATGCTCCAGACTCTTACAATCCTTGGGTAATTCTTACTCATGAATATAAAGATATTTGGAATGACACTAAAAAATCTAAAAATTTATATCACAAATTTATGTACACATTTGGTGCTCCTGGCTGGAGCCATGATAATAGTACACAAACTGTGAAGCAAATGCAATTAGAACTTAAAAATGAAAAAGTTTAATTCTAGTTTATTTAGATTTATGCTATATAAAAAATTATCTTTACACCATGGGATTAACAAATAATGACGTTTTTAAAAAGTTAAGAGTCGCTCACAAATTTAGAGATACTGATATTATTGATATCTGCAAATTGGTTGATTTTAAAGTTTCAAAAAGTGAATTGGGAGCTATCTTTAGAAAAGAAGATCACCCAAAATATATGGAGTGTGGTGATCAATTTTTACGTAATTTTTTAAATGGTTTGGTAATACATTTACGTGGACCAATGCCTAAAAAAGAGGATAAAAAATAAGATTTTTCTATCCTTTAGCAAGTTCTATTTGACAGTATTTTGAATGTTGAATTTTAGAAATTTATTTCTAACACAATGATTTTTTCACTTCATTAAATTCATTTATAATTTCTTGTACAATTTCTACAGCTGGTTTAATTTCATGAATAAGGCCTGCTATTTGACCTATTTCTAATTCACCATTCTTTAAATCGCCTTCAAACATCCCTTTTTTAGCTCTTGCTCTACCTAACTTATCTTTTAATTGTTCAACCGTTGGTTTTTGTTGATACAGGTCTTGCAATTCATTAAAAAACTGATTTTTAATCAATCTAACTGGCGCTAGTTCTTTCAATGTTAAATGTGTATCACCATCTTCTGTTTTAACCACCTCTTCTTTAAAATTTATATGTGCTGAAGATTCTTCACTTGCAACAAATCTACTTCCTATTTGAACTCCATCAGCGCCTAAAACCATAGCAGCTAGCATACCTTTTCCTGTAGCAATACCTCCGGCAGCTATTACAGGGATTGTTAATTTTTCTTTCACCATTGGTATCAAAGTAAATGTGGTAGTTTCCTCTCTACCATTATGTCCTCCAGCTTCAAAACCTTCAGCAACAACAGCATCAACATCTGCTAATTCAGATTTTAATGCAAATTTTACACTACTCACCACGTGAACTACAATAATATTATGTTCTTTTAAAAATGGCGTCCAAGTTTTAGGATTTCCCGCTGATGTGAATACAATTTTAACACCTTCGTCTACAATTATTTGCATAATTTCTTCAATGTTTGGATACAACATTGGCACATTCACACCAAAAGGTTTATTAGTAGCCTTTTTACATTTTTGAATATGATCACGTAACACATCAGGATACATAGAACCTGCTCCTATTAAACCTAAACCACCAGCATTACTAACTGCTGAAGCTAATTTCCAACCGCTATTCCAAATCATACCTGCCTGTATAATTGGATATTGTATTTTAAAAAGTTTAGTGATTTTATTATTCATTTAGTTTTTAAGTACTTTAAAGGTTTTTAACTCATCATTATATGCAATTTGAGCCATGTACAACCCTTTTGATAAAATAGAAATATTTACTGTAGGATTACTTTTACTAATATTTTTTTCTAAAACATTTTTACCTAATAAATTAAAAATAGTTATATCAATATCATCTACTCCTGTCGGAAATTGAAAATTTATAAAATCTTTTACGGGGTTTGGAAACATTGAAAATTTAATAACTTCTTCATTATCATCAATATCTAAAAGATTATAAACTGTTTGAAAATTTGGAGTTCCATACCCTTTTTGGTTTGTTGGGTTTTCGTATAAATGTGCTGATTCTTTTACTAATTGAATTATTTCAGCATTATTTTTACCCTGAAATGCTTGCCATAAACATGTAATTACACCTGTTAATACAGGAGATGAAAATGAAGTTCCATTTGAAGTTGCTACATTTCCAAAGCTATTTATTATATATACATCTGCTCCTTGTGCACAAACATCAGGCTTTATTCTACCATCAAACGTTGGTCCAAAAGAACTGAAACTGGCAATTGATCCTGAAGCATGTACCGCGCCAATACTTAACACTGAAGGAGCATCAGCAGGAGCACTTATATAATGCCAAGCATCATTTCCTGAATTTCCAGCTGAATTAACCACAATCATTCCTCGAGAAAAAGCAATCTCAGCACCTCTTGAAATAAACGTTGTTTGCCCATCCATATCTGCATATTCATAATTGTAATTTGAATTATCAAAAGTTGTGTATCCTAATGAAGTATTAATAACATCAACTCCTAAACTATCAGCTCTTTCTGCAGCTTCAACCCACAAACTTTCTTCTAAAGGTGTTTCATTTGCACTATCTTCAGAAATAAATAAATAGAAATTGGCATCAGGTGCTGTACCAATAAATTGATCATCTAAATATCCACCAATAGTTGATAATACAGCCATTCCGTGATAATGACCTGTGTAAAAGTTAGCATTTCTATTTACAAAATCGTAACCTCCTAAAATTTGATTGTTATCTCTTATTCTTTGAAAAGCTGAAAAATTATCTACATTTGGAAATCCAGCATCAATAATGGCTATTTGCATGCCTTCACCTGTAAAATTATTTTGATGCAATACATCTCCTCTTAACATTCTAATTTGGTTTGCACCATTTCCATAATCAAAATCTGTAGTAAAATCTAATCTTTTGTTTTGATGAGTTATTTTTGATTTAACTCTATTTTTACTTGAAGCATTTAGCGATTTATTTGCAAATTCAATTTTAGAAACGAAACTTAAATTTAATAAATTATTGATATCAGTTTCTGTACCTTGTATATGAAGTGCATTTAACCATTTTGACCTTGCTTTTATTGTAATACCTACTGAATTTTTAACCTGTAAAACATAAGAAGCTTCAACCGGAACATCTTTAAAATCTAATGAAATACTATAACGTATTCTTCTATCTAAAGCTCTTTGTGTAAGCATAGTTAATGGTGAAGCAGTAAATGTAGTTTCACTTGGTTTATCATTAAAATACACCCAAGCATCTTCATTTTGAGCAAATAATGTAACAAGCGAAAAAAACAAGATAAATGTGAGTAGTTTTCTTTTCACAATAATTAGTTTAGGGGTTTCACTCTCAAAATTACTGATTTTTATTGAATTTTTGAATTTTATAAGTGATTAAGATTAAGAAATTACTCCAGAACCTAGTAATTCATTATTAATATACCAAGCTACAAATTGACCTTCGGTAATTGCAGATTGTGGGTTTTTAAATTGAACATATAATCCCTTTTCAACTTTATACAATGTTGCTTTTTCTAACTTTTGGCGATATCTAATGCGACTTTTAACTTCCATAGAAGTCCCATTTTTAAGTGCCAAATCTTTCCGAATCCAATGTAATTCTTCATTTGTTACAAACAAAACGTTTCTATACAAACCTTTATGATTTTTACCTTCACCAGCATAAATAACATTTTCAATTACATCAGTTTCAATTACATATAAAGGTTCTTTCATTCCTCCTACTGCCAAACCTTTACGCTGTCCTTTTGTAAAATAATGCGCTCCTTGATGTTTACCAACTATTTTCCCATCTTTAGTAGTGTACTTATATTTTGTTGCTAAAAACTCAAGTTCAGCTTCTTTATTTGCAAACTTAGGAATTGCTCTATTATATAATTCAGAATCATTTGGTATTTTAACTATATCACCTTCTTTTGGTTGCAGTTTTTGTTGTAAAAACTCAGGTAAACGAACTTTCCCAATAAAACATAAACCCTGTGAATCTTTCTTTTCAGCTGTAATTAAATCTTGCTCTGCTGCAATTTTACGAACTTCAGGCTTTGTTAATTCACCTATTGGAAATAACGCCTTTGATAACTGCTCTTGAGATAATTGACATAAAAAATACGATTGATCTTTATTATTGTCTTCTCCTGCAAGTAATTTATATATTGTTTCCCCTTCTATTTCTTCAACTCCTTTTTTACAATAATGCCCTGTTGCTACAAAATCAGCGCCTAATTCTTCAGCAATTTTTAAAAAAACATCAAACTTAATTTCACGATTACATAAAACGTCTGGGTTTGGTGTACGTCCTTTTTCGTATTCATTAAACATATAATCTACAATACGCTCTTTATATTCTTCGCTTAAATCAACCACTTGAAAAGGAATTCCTAATTTATCAGCAACAATCATAGCGTCATTACTATCTTCTAACCAAGGACATTCGTTAGAAATTGTTACAGAATCATCATGCCAATTTTTCATAAACAAACCTATAACTTCATATCCTTGTTCTTTTAACAAATATGCTGCTACACTACTATCAACTCCGCCAGAAAGGCCAACAATTACACGTTTCATTTAAAAAATTTTAGTTTGCAAAGTTACGCATTCATTTTAAAATAAGCCATAAAAAAAGCCTATCAAAAAAGATAGGCTTTACATTTTAAAAAAGTAATTATATCTCTTAAATAACTTTTACGTTAACTGCGTTTAACCCTTTTTTACCTTCTGTTAATTCGAATTCTACTTCATCTCCTTCACGAATTTCATCGATTAAACCAGAAATGTGTACAAAATGTTCTTTGTTAGAACCTTCTTCAACTATAAATCCAAATCCTTTAGATTCATTGAAAAATTTTACTGTTCCTTTACTCATTATTAAAAATTTTAAATATTTATGAAACAAAGATAATATCTTAAACTCAAATCACCTAATTATTAATATATCAATTGATTAAAATATTTTATTACTTTTAATGAAGGCTCTTTTTTAACTTTTTAATTTGCTTATTTCGTAATGTTGGAAGCTTTTCAAAAATCTCAAAAATTTCATTATTATCAATTTTCACTCCATCTAAATATAAATTAATTGGGTAAAAAGCCCCTCCTTTTAATCCTTGTTTAGCAACTTGATCTACAGAAATTGTGTTAATTCCCATATTGTTAGAAGTATTAAAAATAACCTCGTCAAATGTTATATAATGTAGTTCTGAACAAATAATTTTTTTGCTTGATTCTACATTATAACCAAAATCGTATTTTTTTCCAATTTGTGCAACAGCTCTAATAATCATCTCTCTTTTTTTCTCAATTGAGGGTTCATTATTCAATCTTAAATGTGCATAATCATCAATATTTTTAAAATCATTAAATGTATTAAAAGCAACTTTGCTTCTTAAAGCTTCAACAATTACATGTTTATTTTTAATTTTTTTATGATAAGCTACAATTATTGGATGATTCCATAATCCTAATTCTTTTAATTGAGTTTCATTTCCAATATAAATGGCTGCGTGTCCCCAATATCCTGGTATAAATTTATCGGTTAATCTAAAAGGTGTTTTTTCTAAAATTACATCTAAAGGTTGTAATATGGATAAAGAATTTACAACAAACTCATTGTCATTCAGTAACTTACCTTTTCTAATTGCAAAAATCCCAATAAAATTACTTACAACATTAGATACCCCCGAAAATATATTATTTAAAAAGTTATTAAAATTAACTTCGGTATTAAATATGCTCCTTTTATTAACAAGTTTTCTGAAATATTTTTTTGATTTCTTTATATTATTATCACTTGATAAATAATTTTGATAATATGAAGTTGCTAAAATAGCAGTGTGCATTTCGTTATTTTTAGGCTCATTAGGTATATTAGCTGTTATTTTTTTTGAAGTATTCCAAGTCTCAAGAATTGATTTTCTGTACTTTTTAGAAAGTAACATCCTTTTTAGCCTTTTTAATGATTTTTTATCACTTCTGTATAATTTATTTTCTTCATTAATTAAATTATTAACCTTTGAGTTTTCACCAACAATTTTTTGCTGAGTCAAATAAGTTTCTAACGCTTTAATTTTTAAGTGTGTAGAAATTAAATTATAAAACTGCTTGTTTTTAAGTGATTTGGAAATCTTTTGATTAAAAAAAATAGATTGATTTAATACTGTGATTCTAGCTGAAAAACTTTCATTAAGAGTTTTAATATCTTTTCCGCTTAATACGTAGTTCTTATGATTAATTTTTTTAAAGTACTTTAAACTATCATTCAATTCTTTTTGAAAAATTTGATGCTTTTCTAATAAATTTAAATAATTATTATAATCGCTATCAATTTCACTTACAACAATTTCACTTTTATTAATTGTAGTAAATTGAGAACTATTACTTTGACCATAAATAGATTGAAATTGTAAAAATAAAATCAAAAATAGAAACAAAAATCTCTTGTAAAAAACGCAGGTAATTTTACAAATTGTAATGCTAAAAATTAAACTTCTTTCTATAAACACAATTTATGATAAACTTAAATTTAATTAAACACTATAAGTTACGAAATTTAAGCTATTTTAATTTAAAATGAAGTATAAAAAATTGAATTAGTAAAAAAATAAAATACCATTAAGATAGACGATAAATCTCCATAATTTCATCCAGAATTTTATCAAAATCAATTTTTAAATCAACTAACTCTCCACTATGAATATCAAAAACCCAACCATGAACAGTTAATTTCCAATCTCTATAAGCTAGCTGAACATCAGGTGTTTTTAAAATATTCATACATTGCTCTTGTACATTTAATTCTACAAGGCGCTTATATTTTTCATCTTCATTAACTATTAAATCAAGTTCTTGTTTATGCAGTCTATACACATCACGTATATTTCTAAGCCACGGATTTAAAATACCTAAATCAGCTGGTTGCATTGCTGCTTTAACACCACCACATTCATAATGACCGCATACAATTATGTGTTTTACTTTAAGGTGACTTACAGCATAATTAATTACAGACATTGCATTTAAATCTGTATTAGGCACCATATTAGCAATATTTCTATGAATAAATACATCGCCAGGTTCAACACCCATCAAATCTTCAATAGGCACTCTACTATCTGAACAACTTATGCATAATATATCAGGATTTTGAGCTTCTGACAATTTTTTAAAATGATTTGGATCAATTTTAAGTTTCTCTATAATCCTTTCTTTATTATTTTCAAATATTTTTTTTATATCCAAAATTGTATTTTTTTAATTAGTTTTTACTTTTTTTCTTGATTTATTTCGTCAAAATCTTCTGGTTTTCCATTTTCGAAGAACTCCCACTTCCCTACTTTCTCATCATTTTCATAATCGCCCCAATATATTAGTTGTCCATCCATATTAAAATATTTAGCTGCACCATGAAGTTTATCATTCATATAATTTAAATCGTCCAATAAAATCCCATTATCTGCATAACGCTTTAAATTCCCATGCAATTTACCATTTTTAAAATGTGAAAACTCAGTTGTTTTACCATTTAAATAGTATGTTTTGGATTCACCATTTAAAACACCATTCACATAATTTTCTTTTGATAAAATTGATTTTCCATCTGGATGATAATACAACCATTTACCAATTCTATTTTTCCCATTCATAACGCCTTCACTTTCTAAAATTCCTTTTTCTGTAAAAAACTGAACGTTTGCTTGACTGCTGTTTTTTAAAAATGTTTTAATCACCGTTGGGTACTCTGAACTTAATACACTGTAGTATTTAAAAACACCTACCTCTCTTCCTTCTTTAAATTGGCCTTGATACCTAATTCGCTTATTATTGTAATATTTTTTCCAAACACCAATTCTTTTACCATTTGTATCAAATTGGTTTATTTTTTCCTGACCGTTAACAGATTGAAAACTGAACAAAATAATTAAAACAAAAGCGAAAAGTGAATATGGTAATTTCATAATTGCATTTTTATTCAACAGAAATTGTTTTAACCCAATTTAATAAAATACCGTATTGTTTTTTAGATAATTTAGCATCTTCATGTAGTATCAAATAACTTTTCAAAGGCATTTCATATTCTTCCAATTCTTCTTCTAAATCTTTTAAAATATGACTTTTTTGATCTTTATTATATGTAGCCCATTCTGAAAAATTTAAATGTTCTTTCCCTTCATTTACATGTTGAGCTAAATACCAAGAAATTGGAGAAATATCACTATACCAAGGATATTTTGTGATGTTTGAATGACAATCTGCACAAGATGTTTTAATTATTTGTTGCACTTCTTCAGGAACATTTAGCACTGTTGAAATATCATTTGTAAAGTCTTTTGAACTATTTTTTTCTGGGCGAATAAATTGTATTAAAATAATTATAACTAAAACTCCTAACAGTACTTTTTTCATTTTTTATAATTTTAATATTTCTTGTAATTCTTTATCGGAAATTAACAACAGTTTTGCTTTTATCAAACGTGGAGTTAACGTTTTCCAATTCGTGTTTTGCTCAAATATTTCCTTAAAAATTGATTTAGCTTCAACCAAATTTCCATTATTTGCCAAAGTTACGGCATACCAGTATTTCATTTCTAAATTATCTGGATTTATTTTTTGAGCTTTCTTATAATGTTCTTTTGCTAATTTAAAATTGTTATGCTCAACAGCTAAATCTCCTTTATTCATAAATTCATAAGCCGTATGAATTGTTAGTAATCTCCTCATTTCTTTTAACGGAGCATCACTCTCTTCAACTCTTAAATCAACAACTTTATCTTGCCAATCATTCCCTGTGCTTTTTCCTTTAACGACTAAAATTGCTACAGATTGTTTACCTCTAATATCTCCTCCTTCATTTTGCGCAGCTTCCATAGCAACTAACATACGCTCAGCTAAACTTCCTTTGGCAGATTTAAAAGCTTTAGCCATTGCTGGCCAAACTGTGTTTTTTTCCATTAAATTAGCTTGCACAGAAAAATTATCACTAATTATATGGCCGGCTGCTTCAATACAATTTTTACCAGTATAAGCTTCAACATTTCCATTCACATCTAAAATTGCTAATTGACGAACATCTCTACCTGCATCCAACTCTAATAATGTTTCAACGGCTAATTTTGGCGTTAAACCATTTTCTAACAAACTTAAACCTCTTGGTCCAAATGAAGGATTAATAAACGATTGCGTAGCAACAACTCCAACTCCTGCCTTTCCCCAAGCCACTAAACTACCAACCGAAAACCAGTGTGATTGTACTGCAACACCCATTTCACCTGTAACGGTATCTCTTGCAACAATTGAATACGTATGTGCAAAAGGTTCCTTCTTAGCATACACTTGTTGTGAAATTCCTTGAAAATTAATAAGAAATGTAAACAGTATTACAACTAATAATCTCATATTTATTATTTTTAAAAAATAAAGATACTATTCTTTTTATATATTTAAACAAAATTCTAATTATGGCTATTTCAAACTTTTGGATTTATACAATTATGGCAGTTGTACTATTGCATGTATTGGTTGGCTTTGCGTATTTAATCTATAAATTATCACCAAGAAAAAAGGATAAACCAAAAGATGACTAAAGAGTTTTTAATATTACAACTTAACAATATAAAAAACGCTAAACGTGAAAATCGTCTAAGAGTTGCTAATTTAGTGATTGAAAACAAAGAGCTTTTTAAATATTTACTTGAAATTGTTTTTGATGTAGATAATAAAACATCAATAAAAGCTGCTTGGGTTTTAGAATTTGTGTTAGCTGAAAAGTTAGATTGGTTAGCATCACACTTAAATTATTTTACTAAAAATATTAGCAACGTAAAATTTGATAGCGCAGTACGGCCAATTTCTAAAATTTGTGAGTTTTTAGCCAAAGCTTATACGTCAAATAATGATTCAATTATAAAGGCTGAAATAGATTCAACACATATAGAAAAAATTATTGAAACCGGTTTTGATTGGTTAATAGGTGAACAAAAAGTAGCCGTGAAAGCTTACACTATGGAAATGTTGTTTCTTTTTGGAAAAAAAGAAGGGTGGATACATCAAGAATTACAACTCATTTTACAACAAAATATAGTAAATGAAAGTGCTGCATACAAAGCACGTGGAAAGAAAATTTTAAGCTGGATTAACAAAAAATAAATCTTTAAATTTGGGTTAATTTCTTTAAATTTGCAAAACAACTCAAACTAAAATAATGTCTTTAACAATTTTAAATGCAATATCTCCAATTGACGGTAGATACAGAAACAAAGTAGAAAGTTTAGCTCCGTTTTTTTCAGAAGAAGCCTTAATTAAATATAGAGTAAAAGTTGAAATTGAATATTTTATTGCTTTATGTGAAATCCCGCTTCCTCAATTAACAAATTTTAACACCGATCTTTTTGATGAATTAAGATCAATTTACAGAAACTTCTCATCTGCTGATGCGCAAAAAATTAAAGACATTGAAGCTATTACAAATCACGATGTAAAAGCCGTTGAATACTTTATTAAAGAAAAATTTGATGCACTTAAATTGCAAGAATATAAAGAGTTTATCCACTTCGGATTAACTTCACAAGATATAAACAATACGGCAACACCACTATCTATAAATGATGCTTTTGATGTTGTTTACTATCCTGAATTAGCCACACTTTTAGAAAAATTAAGACAACTAGCAACTGCCTGGTCTGATGTTCCAATGTTGGCAAGAACACACGGTCAACCTGCTTCTCCAACCAGATTAGGAAAAGAAATTTTAGTTTTTATTGAACGTATTGAACAACAAGTAAAACAATTACAAAATGTACCATATGCTGCTAAATTTGGTGGTGCTACAGGTAATTTTAATGCACACAAAGTTGCCTATCCTTCAATAGATTGGAAAGCTTTTGGAACTCATTTTGTTGAAAAAATATTAGGATTACATCATTCGTTTCCAACTACACAGATAGAACATTACGATCATATTGCAGGTATTTTTGATGGCTTAAAACGTATAAACACCATTTTAATTGACTTTGATAGAGATATGTGGACGTATGTTTCTATGGATTATTTTAAGCAAAAAATAAAAAAAGGTGAAGTTGGCTCTTCAGCAATGCCACATAAAGTAAATCCTATTGATTTTGAAAATTCAGAAGGGAATTTGGGTATTGCAAATGCTATTTTCGAACATCTATCGGCCAAGCTTCCTATTTCTCGTTTGCAACGTGATTTAACAGATTCAACTGTTTTAAGAAATGTTGGTGTTCCTTTTGGACATACAATTATTGGCTTTACTTCTACGTTAAAAGGCTTGAATAAATTATTAATTAACAAAGAAAAATTTGCTGAAGACTTAGAAAATAATTGGGCGGTAGTTGCTGAAGCTATTCAAACTATTTTACGAAGGGAAGCTTATCCAAATCCGTATGAAGCATTAAAAGGGTTGACAAGAACTAACGCAAAAATTACGCAAAAATCTATGGCTGATTTTATTGAAAGCTTAGACGTTTCAAGCACTTTAAAAGAAGAACTAAAAGCAATAACACCAAGTAATTATACAGGTATATAAATGAAAAAAATTGCACTAATATTCGTTTTACTATTATCATTATTCTCGTGTAAAAACGATGAATTAAACCAAGACCGATTTAAAACCGGAACTTTTGAAATACCAGAAGGAAAAGGATACGAAAAAACGATTATTATTAGGCAAGATTCTCTTCAAATTGAAAAATACGAAGACAGAATAGACTCACTTTCAATAACTTGGAAAAACAATTTTAACTACACGCTTAAAATGTTACATCCAAAAACTGCTATTGATGAAGATCCTATTTATGTTAAAATTACAAGCCTAAAAAAAGATTCATACGATTTTGAAGCTGTTATTGGTCATTCAAATTTTAAACAAAAAGGAACTATTTATAAAAAATAAATTACACTATGGAAATTTTCTTACAAGCTGACACTTGGGTAGCATTATTAACACTTACATTTTTAGAAATTATTTTAGGTATTGATAATATTATTTTTATTTCAATTACTGCCGGAAAATTGCCTCCAAATCAAGTAAAAAAAGCAACCAGAATAGGTTTAATATTAGCGCTAGTTTTTAGAATAATATTACTATTTGGTGTTTCTTACCTAATTTCAATGAAAGAACCTTTCTTTTCAGTTAATCTACCTTGGTTTAAAGCTGGAATTACTGGGCAAAGTGTTATCTTAATTTTAGGAGGAATCTTTTTATTGTATAAAAGCACTAGTGAAATTCATCATAAAGTTGAAGGAGTTACAGCTGATAGTTCTTCTAAAAAATCAAAAGTTGCAGCAACTTTAGGAATGGTTATTTTTCAAATTGTAATGATAGATATTGTTTTCTCTTTCGACTCAGTTTTAACAGCAGTTGGTATGACAAACGGTATTGAAGGCGCTTTAATAATTATGATAACTGCAGTAATTGTATCAATGATAATTATGATGATTTTTGCTGTACCAGTTGGTAAATTTGTAAATGAGCATCCAACCATACAAATGTTAGCATTATCCTTTTTAATTTTAATTGGTTTTATGCTTGTTACAGAAGGTGCACATTTATCAAATGCTGAGATCTTTCACCAACATGTAGGTGCAATTCCAAAAGGGTATTTATATTTTGCTATCGCTTTTTCACTAGGTGTAGAAGCATTAAATATGAAGGTTCGAAAAAAATAAGAACCATATTTTCATCACATCACCTCAAATATAGCTGGTGAAAATTGTTGAAACTTAACATAAAAACAACTCTAAAAGTTTTTATGTAGAACTTAATGTTAAGAATGTTACACAAGTGTGTATTATTTATTACTCTAAAAGACTACAACCTCAATTACTTTTGTCCTAGACTAAAAAACAAAAACTATGCGAATTAAGAATAACATTTTATTGTTACTTTTCACTTTTACCATCTTTATTAGCAATGCTCAACAAGAACAACTTATTTCTTTTGATGAAGTGCTAAATAGTGTTGAAAAAAACAATCATACTATTAAAATTTCAGAACAAGATTTTACTGTTGCAAAAGCTGATTACAATCAAACAAATGCAGTTTTATTACCAAATATATCTATTTCACATACAGCAATAACAACTACAAATCCGTTAATGGCATTTGGTTCAAAATTAAATCAAGAAATTTTAACACCAGCCGATTTTAATCCTGAATTGTTAAATGACCCAAATGAAATTAAAAATTTTGCTACTAAAATTGAAGTTCAACAACCTATATTTAATGTAGATGGCTTGTTTATGCGAAAAGCTGCAAAAGCTAAAATGAATGCTGTTGAATTACAATCATTAAGAACAAAAGATTACATAAAATTAGAAGTTACTAAAGCATATATGCAATTACAAGTTACTTACAAAGCTGTTGAAGTATTAGAAAAAGCAAAAGAAGCTGCGCTTGAAAACAAAAAAATTGCTGATAACAACTTTAAACAAGGATATATGCAAAAAGCAGATATACTTTCAGTTGAAGTTCATGTAACCGAAGTAGAAAACCAATTACTTACTGTAAAAAGCAATGTTAAAAATGCTTCAGATTACTTACAGTTTTTAATGGGTGAAAATACCAATACTATATTAAAGCCTTCAACACAATTAGAGGCAACCTTAAACTTAGATATTTATAACGAGCAACTTTCAACCAACAGAGCTGATATTGAAGCTATGGAAAAAAGCGCTGAAGCTTACACCAATATGCATAAAGCCAATAAATTAAGTTATTTACCTAGATTAAATGCTTTTGGAAGTTATGAATTATATGATGATAAACTTTTTGGAACAGAAGCAAAAGGATATTTAGTTGGTGCTCAATTATCTTGGAATGTATTTGATGGATTTAAACGTGAAGGTAAAACTCAAAAAAGTAAAGCTCAGTTAGATAAAGCAGAATTAAGTTTAAATCAATATAAAAATAAAAGCCAACTAGAATTTACCAAAGCTAAAAGAGACTTAAAAGATGCTGAAAACAAGTTAAAGCTTACAAATTTAGCCATGGAACAATCTAAAGAAGCTTTAAGAATTAGAACCAACAGATTTAAACAAGGATTAGAAAAAACATCAGATTTATTAATTTCTGAAACTAAATATTTACAAAAACAATTAGAAAATTTACAAACAGTTTTTAGCTACAATTTCACAAAAGCTTACGTAGAATTTTTAAGTAAATAAATTCAAAAAGTAGACACTAACTAATAAAAATATAAGTTTTAAATAACCAAAAAAATGAAAAATACACTAACAATTATAGCTATTGCAACTCTAATTTTTACAACAAGTTGCGGAAAAGAAAAAACGAAGGTAACTGATACTAGAACTACAGTAAATGTAAAAGTTAATACACCTTCATCTGAAAGTAATTCATTTATATCTGCAAGTGGAAAAATAGAAGCTGTACAAAGCGCAAACATAAGTACTCGTATGATGGGGTTTGTAAACAACATTCACGTAAATGTTGGTGATAAAGTTTCTAAAGGACAATTATTGTTAAGCATTAATAGTACTGATATATCAGCACAAAAAGCACAAGTTGAAGCTTCAATTACTGAAGCTACTGCTGCGTTTAAAAATGCAGAAAAAGACTACAATCGTTTTACTGCTTTGTTTAAAGAAAATAGCGCATCACAAAAAGAAATGGATGATATTTCAGCAAATTATGAAATGTCAAAAGCTCGTTTAGAAGCTGCTAATCAAATGAAAAATCAAGTAAATGCACAATTGTCTTATTCAAATATTACAGCGCCATTTAATGGTATTATTACCGGTAAATTTGTAAACAAAGGTGATATGGCTAACCCAGGAATGCCTTTAATTAGTGTAGAAACACCAGGAAAATATCAAATTATATCAATGATTACTGAATCTGAGATTACATCTATTAAAAAAGGGACTAATGTAAGTGTAACTGTGAAATCAACCAATCAATTAGTTACAGGTAAAGTGACTGAAGTTAGCTCTTCAGCTAAAAATACTGGCGGTCAATATTTAGTGAAAGTTGTATTAAATAAAACGGATGCTAAGTTACTTTCTGGGATGTTTACATCAGTTCAATTTCCTATTGAAAAAGACATTAAAGCTGAATCAAGTGTGGTTTTAGTACCTCAAAATGCTTTAATTACACAAGGGCAATTAACAGGAGTTTACACTATTGGGAATGAAAATGTTGCCATTTTAAGATGGTTAAGAGTTGGAAAAACTTTCGGCAATCAAGTAGAAGTATTATCTGGTTTATCTGCTGACGAGCAATACATTGTTTCAGCTGACGGAAAATTGTATAACGGAGCTAAAGTTAGTATTCAGTAATCTAAAATTTGCGTTAGGGATAGCAGTGGAAATACTTTTTTTTGTAAAAAAAAGATTGAAACGAATAGCCCGACCCTTTTTTTTTAACAGGGTAACGCCCAAAAATATAAAATTATGCAAGAAGGTATATCAGGTAAAGTAGCCAATATTTTTATTAACTCTAAATTAACCATTCTATTAATGGTTGCTTTGATGGCGATTGGTATCTATAGTTCATTTTTAATTCCAAGAGAAGAAGAACCACAAATTATTGTTCCAATGGCCGATGTTTTAGTTGGTTATCCAGGAGCAAGTCCAACCGAAATTGAAAGTAGAGTTGTAAAACCATTAGAAAAAATTATTTCTAATATTAAAGGTGTTCAACACGTTCACAGTATTGCAATGAGCGGTCAATCTATGATGATTGTTCAGTTTTATGTTGGTGAAAACACTGAAGATTCTTATATAAAATTATATGATGAATTAATGAGGCACCAAGGAATGTTTCCTCCAGGTGTTACACAACCATTAGTAAAAACACGTTCTATTGATGATGTTCCAATGCTTGGACTTACTTTTTGGAGCGAAAATTATGATGATTTCCAAATTCGTCAAATCGCTGAAGAAGTTACTTCAGAAATAGAAAAAGTAAAAGATGTATCTATTACCAAAGTAATTGGAGGAAGAAATCGCCAGTTAAAAATAGTTTTAGACAAAGATAAAATGGCTGAAAATGGTGTAGATGCACTTAGCATTATGCAACTAATACAAGCCAATAATAGCAGCTCACAGTCTGGTAGTTTCGTAAAAGGAGACCAAGAATTTTTAATTACAACAGGTAAATTTTTAACTTCGGCTGAAGATGTAAATAATTTAGTAGTAGGAGTTTATAAAAATATGCCTGTTTATTTAAAACAGGTTGCTAAAATACAAGATGGTCCTTCAACACCTTCTAGTTATGTTTCTTTTGGTTATGGAAAAGGTAATAAAAAATTTGCTTCAAACCCTGGAGAATATGCTGCTGTAACACTTTCAGTAGCAAAAGTAAAAGGTGCTGATGCAATGAAAATTTCTGAAAAGATTTTAACAAAAGTTGATCAATTAAAACTAAATTTAATTCCTTCAGATGTTAAAGTTGAAGTTACCAGAAACTATGGTGAAACTGCATCACATAAAGTAGGTGAATTATTATTACACTTAGGTGTCGCTATTTTAGCTGTTACAATTTTAGTGATGTTAGCTATGGGTTGGCGCGGTGGTTTGGTCGTGTTTTTCTCTGTTCCACTAACATTTGCTTTAACTTTATTTAGTTATTATTTATTAGGCTATACGTTAAATAGAATTACACTTTTTGCCTTAGTTTTTGTGGTTGGTATTGTGGTAGATGATAGTATAATTATTGCTGAGAATATGCACAGGCACTTTAAAATGAGGCGATTACCTTTTAAACAAGCTGCTATTTATGCAATTAACGAAGTTGGAAACCCTACTATTTTAGCAACATTTACAGTAATTGCTGCTATTTTACCTATGGCTTTTGTATCAGGTATGATGGGACCTTATATGAGCCCAATGCCAATTGGAGCTTCCATAGCTATGATACTTTCATTATTTGTTGCTTTAACTGTTACACCTTATTTAGGATATCATTTATTACAAGAAAAAGACAAACAAAAACATAAAGAGGAAGAAGAAGGTTTAGAAACTAGTTGGGTTTACAAATTATATAAAAAAACAGAACAACCTCTTCTAGATAGTAAAAAAAATCGTTGGGTAATGTTAGGTATTACTGGAGTTTTATTGGTAGGTTCAGTACTTATGTTTTTTACAAAATCTGTTGCAGTAAAAATGTTGCCTTTTGATAACAAAAATGAGTTTCAAGTTGTAATAGATATGCCAGAAGGAACTACTTTAGAAAGAACTGCTGCTGTTACTAAAGAAATTGCTCAGTATTTATCTACAGTTCCTGAAGTAGTAGATTATCAAAATTATATTGGTACATCTGCTCCAATTACATTTAACGGATTGGTTCGTCATTACGATATTCGTGGAGGAAGTAATATGGCTGATATTCAAGTTAACTTACTACCAAAAGCTGAGCGTGAATTACAAAGTCATGATGTAGCTAAAAAAGTCCGCGCTGAAATTCAAAAGATTTCAAAAAAATACAATGGAAATGTAAAATTAGTTGAAGTTCCACCTGGACCTCCTGTACTTTCAACACTTGTTGCTGAAGTTTACGGACCAGATTATAAAGAACAAATTAAGGTTGCATATCACGTTAAAGAAATACTAGAAAACACGACCGATGTTGTTGATATTGACTGGATGGTTGAAGATGTTCAAATTGAATATAAATTAGAAGTTGATAAAGAAAAAGCAATGCTTAACGGTATTGCACCTCAACAAGTTGTTGGAAATTTAACGTATTTACTAAAAGAATATCCTATCTCCTATTTATATGATGAAAATTCTTTTGACCAAGTTGATATTGTTTTAGCTTTAAACGATGCTGAAAAAACTAGTTTACAAGATATTCAGAATATTAAAATAAAAGGAAACCGAGGTAATATGGTTCCAATTAGTGATTTAGTGAGTATTAAACAAGATACTTTACAAAAAACTATTTTTAGAAAAGATCAAAAACAAGTAGTTTATATAACCGCTGATATGGCTGGAGGGTTAGAAAGTCCGGTATATGCAATTTTAGGTATGAAAGAAAAATTGCAAAATATTAAGTTACCAAAAGGTTATAAATTAAACGAATTATATATGGAACAACCTTCAGATGAAAGTGATTTTGCTGTGAAATGGGATGGTGAATGGCAAATTACTTTAGAAGTGTTTCGTGATTTAGGAGCAGCTTTCTTAGTGGTTATTATCATTATTTATATGCTAATTGTAGGATGGTTTCAAAACTTTAAAACACCAATGGTAATGATGCTTGCTATTCCACTTTCATTAGTTGGAATTGTATTAGGACACTGGTTATTTGATGCATTCTTTACAGCAACCTCTTTTATTGGAATGATTGCCTTAGCAGGTGTTATGGTTCGAAATTCAGTGTTGTTAATTGACTTTATTGAAATTAGATTAAACGATGGTATTCCTTTAAAACAAGCAATTATTGATGCTGGTGCAGTAAGAACAACTCCAATTTTATTAACAACAGGTGCAGTAGTTATTGGAGCGTCAATTATACTATTTGACCCAATTTTTCAAGGTTTAGCAATATCACTCGTTGCAGGTGCAATTGTATCAACATTGTTAACTCTTATTGTAGTACCAATGATTTACTATATGACTGAGAAAAAGAAATGGGAAAAATAATTTATGTTTCAGGTTTAATCTCAATCCTTAAACTTTTAACTTCTTAAAAAAGAACTTATGAAATTACTAATGATTACAGCTATTGAAGCATTTGAAAACGACATCAAATTTTTGCTAAAAAAATCATCAATACCATGCTTCACCTATACCGATGTAAAAGGATATAGAGACAGAACAGAAGAGTCTGTTGGTGATAATTGGTTTGCCAGTGAAATGAACGAAAGCCAATCTATTATGTTTTATGCTTTTGTGAAAAAAGAAAATGCAGATCATTTATTTAGTGCAGTTACTGAATTTAATGAAAAACAAAGAACATCATCAAAAGTACATGTTGTTCTACTAAATATTGAGAAATCAAACTAATAAAAATTAGCAACCATGAAACAACGAATTATTAGAGCATTTGCAGGAACATTTATACTTATTAGTTTAGCATTAGCCATAAAGTTAAATAATTTAAATTGGCTTTGGGTTACTGCTTTTGTAGGCGCTAATTTATTACAATCATCTATTACAAAATGGTGTTTGTTAGAAATAATCTTAGGAAAATTAGGTGTAAAAGACTAAGTTACTTTTTGTAACTTAGCCACCTAATTTTATTTTTATTAAACAACAATTAAAACATATCACTTCTTTTGCACTAGTTGCAATACTATTGCTTCCATTTGGAGTGCAATTAATTCATGTACTTGAAAAACATGAACATCCAGTTTGTGAAGCTCAAAACACACTACATTTTGACTCACATAAAGTTGACTGTTCTGTTTTTCATTTTAAAATTAATAACGACACTGTTGAATTTTCTTCAACAACGTTTATTGCTCAAACTATTTTAATTGAAGAGCAAACAACTTTAACTAAAACACTTTCACATTCAACAACTATTTTTTACAAGGCTTTAAGAGCTCCGCCTTCAATTTTATTTTTATCATAAAGATTTAAAAAATAAAATTACATATACATAAAAAATAATTAAATGAAAAAATATTTATCCATCCTATTTATAGGATTATCTATTATTACCCAAGCTCAAAACAAAATCTCAGGTATTATTACAAATTCACAAAACAAACCACTACTTGGAGTTGAAGTTTATATAGAAGAGCTTCAAAAAGGAACTTCTACAAACGAAAATGGTTATTATGAACTAACTAATTTACCCAACAATTTAACAAAAATTACTGTTGCTTATATTGGCTTCGAAACAAAAACGAAGACTCTAAAATTACTTAAAAGTGAAACAGTTTTAGACTTCATTTTAAATGAAACAATTTTTAATATGGATGAAATTATAATTTCTACATATTTTAATAAATTGCAATCTGAGAATGTTATGAAAGTTGAGCGGGCAACTGTTCAGCAATTAAAAAATAAAGGAGCCGCAACACTAATTGATGGTATAAATACAATTGCTGGCGTTTCTCAAGTTTCAACAGGAACTGGAATTGGAAAACCCGTAATTAGAGGTTTAAGAGGAAATAGAGTGTTGGTTTACACACAAGGAATTAGACTTGAAAACCAACAATTTGGAGATGAACATGGTTTAGGAATTGATGAATCTAGTATTGAAAGTGTTGAAGTTATTAAAGGTCCTGCTTCTCTACTTTATGGTTCTGATGCGTTGGGTGGTGTTTTATATTTTAACCCAACAAAATTTGCCGAAGCAAATACTTTTGATTTAAATTTTAGTCAAAAATATTTTTCAAATACCCAAGGAACTAGTTCTACTTTTGGTGTAAAACAATCATATCAGTCTTGGAAATTTTTAATTAATGGAAGTCACAATACACATAGTGATTATAAAACTCCAACCAATAACCGTGTAACAAATACACGTTTTAATGAAACTATTTTTAACACTGCTATAGGTTACAATAATAATTTAGTTTCAAGCACTTTAAGATTTAATTATAATACTACCAACGTTGGAATTCCAGAAGAAATTGGTATTCAAAATACACATAAAAAGCCCTTATTACCATATCAAGATTTAACTAATAAAATGGTTAGTTTAAATACAATATTCTTCTTGCCAAATTCTAAAATAGCCACAACCTTTGGTTTTACTAATAACATTAGAAAAGAATTTGAAGAACATGAAGAACATGGACATGAAGAAGAAGAAGAAGAAGAAGAAGAAATGCATCCTGCATTACATTTAAAATTAAACACTTTTAGTTACGATGTTAAATGGCACTTACCAAAGTTAAAAAATATTGAAACAATAATTGGTATTCAAGGATTGCATCAAACAAATGATAATTTTGGTGAAGAAATTTTAATTCCAAATGCCGAAATGAATGACTTTGGAGTATTAGCAACTAGTTCGTTTGATTGGAATAAAAATAGTATACAAGGAGGAATACGTTTTGATACAAGAACATTAACCTCTGAAAAACATACGGTAATTCATGGAGATGAAGAACATATTTTTGAAGCTATAGATAAGTCTTTTGAAAATATTACAGCTTCTTTAGGGTATAAAACAATACTGTTTAAAAAAGTAGTTAGTAGAATTAATTTTGCTTCAGGTTTTAGAGCTCCTAATTTAGCTGAATTAACTTCAAACGGTGTTCACCATGGTTCTAATCGTTTTGAAATTGGAAATAGTAATCTAAAAAGTGAGCAAAATTTTCAATCAGATATAGCTTTAGAATACAATACCGAACATTTTGAAGTATTTGCAAATGGATTTTACAACCATATAAAAAACTATATTTTTATATCACCAACTGGTGAATTAGAAGAGGAAAATTTTATTTACCAATACATTCAAGATAATGCAAAATTATATGGTGGTGAATTTGGAATACACTTACACCCTCACCCACTAGATTGGTTACATTTAAACAGTAATTATGAATTTGTTATTGGAAAACAAAATAACGGGAACTATTTACCTTTAATACCAGCAAATAAACTTACAAATACATTAAGAGCAGAATTTAATACTACCAAAAATTTACAAAACACATTTGTAGCAGTTACTTTAGAAACCAATTTTAAACAGCATAATATTAGTGAGTTTGAAACATCAACAAAAGAGTATAATTTGGTGAATATTGGAACTGGAACAACCATTAAACTTTCAAAAGTTAAATTGGATGTTAATTTAAATATAAATAATGTATTTAATAAAAGTTATATTTCACATTTATCTCGTTTAAAGGCTGATGGAATTCAAAATATTGGAAGAAATTTTATAGCTAGCATAAAAGTAAACATATAATCTTTTTATAAGTATTATAGATCTTATTTTGGTTAACTTCTGATGGATTATATTCATCAGAAGTTAATAATAAACTCATTTTAAATCAGTTAGTTTCTTTCATAATATTTTAAATTTAAGACGAAAAATTAACAATTTGAAAATACTAACATCATTATTTCTTGTTTTTATTTAATTTTTCATAAAAACATCTTACAACAAAAAACCACTTTTCATATATTCTGTATTGAATTATTTCAATTTCTTTACAAAAAAAATACTTCGCCCTAGAAAACTTTCAATTAATTACAAATCGCACATAAATCGTTGAAAATCAATAAATCAAATTCCTTTTATTTGTAACTTTAAGTACATTAACCTAAATATTTTTAATATGGATAGATCAAGCCTATTAAACAAACTTTGGGAGTATCAAAATAAGGAAGGTTATATTTCAGAAAGTGCAATATCTGAACTAGCCAAAACATTGAAGGTTTCAACTACCGAAATTGAAGGCGTTGTTACTTTTTATCATTTCTTTCACCAACAACCTACTGGGAAATTTATTATTTATTTAAACAACAGTATTGTTTCAGAATTTAAAGGGTTTCAGCAAATAAAAGCTGCTTTTGAAAAAGAAACAGGTTGTACTTTTGGTGCGTACAATGAAAATCCTTTATTCTCTCTTTTTGAAACTTCTTGTATTGGATTAAGCGACCAAGAACCTGCCGCTCTCATTAACTTTCAACCTTTTACCAATTTAACACCAAAAAAGGTTAGGAAAATTATTCAACAGTTAAAAGATGGAGTTCAATTAAAAACTATTTCTAGCACTGTTACAAGCAAAATACAGTACACTCCTACTGATAATAAAACCGTGTTTTTTAGAAACTACATACCTGGAAACTCACTAAAAAAATTGCAAAACTCAAGTGCTAGCAAAATTTTAAACTTCATATCAAGATCTAAATTGGCTGGACGTGGTGGAGCTTTTTTTCCTACAGCAAAAAAATGGCAGTATTGTAAAGAAAGTAACAGCAGTAAAAAGTTCATTATTTGCAATGCTGATGAAGGTGAACCTGGTACTTTTAAAGATAGAGCACTGTTAGAAAACAATTCAGGATTATTTATTGAAGGAATGATAATTGCCGCATTTATTACTGGGGCTACAAAAGGCTTTATTTATTTACGAGCAGAATACACATATTTGCTTAAAAAACTTGAAAGCACACTTCAAGAATTTCATAATAAAGGGTTCTTAGGGAAAAACATTCTTGATATTGATAATTTTGATTTTAACATTGAAATACAATTAGGAGCAGGCTCCTATGTTTGCGGAGAAGAAAAAGCACTTATTGAATCTTTAGAGGGTAAACGTGGTGAACCAAGAATTCAAAAGTATTTTCCAACTGAAGTTGGTTATTTAGGATATTCAACAGTGGTTAACAATGTTGAAACCTTTGCAAAAGCAGCTAGAATAATTGAACTTGGAAGCAACTTTATTTCAGCCATTGGAACAGAAAAAAGTAAAGGAACAAAATTGCTAAGTATCTCGGGAGATATTGCAAAACCAGGAATCTATGAAATTGAATGGGGAACAACTATTAGAGATTTATTAAAGTTATGTGAAGCCCTTTCTCCTTATTATATCCAAATTAGCGGTCCTTCAGGAAGTTGCATCAATAGTTCTGAATTTGATCGAAAAATTTGCAAAGAAGATTTAAGTTGTGGTGGTTCTATAATGGTTTTTAATAGATCACGTAGTATTCTTAAAATTCAGAAAAACTTTATGAAATTTTTCAAAACAGAATCTTGTGGTGTTTGCACACCTTGTAGAGCTGGAAATCAAATTTTATACGAGAAAATCAAAAAATTTGAACGTGGATTATGTACTCAAAATGATATTGATGAAATTAAACAATGGGGAAATATTATACAACTATCCAGTCGTTGTGGGTTGGGTAAATCATCTCCAAATTCACTAGTCATGGCAATAGCAAAATTTGAAGATTATTTCAATCTAAAAATTTCTCCGCTACATGAAAACCAACATGTTGAATTTGACATGGAAACTGCTATTCAAGAATACGATAGTATTATTAAAGAAACACAACTGTAGTTCTAAAATAACTAAAATGAAAAATGTATCATTTAAAATAGACGGAAGAACTTGTACTGCTGAAAAAGGTCAAAACCTTATTGAAGCTGCTAAACAAAACGGAATTTTCATACCTTCATTGTGTCACTTCAAACAGCAAAACCCTTTGGGAAGCTGTAGAATTTGTACGGTAAAACTCAATAATCGTGCAATGGCTGGATGCACAATAAATATTGATAAAGGAATGGAAATTGAGGTAAATACTCCTGAACTACTAGATACTAGAAAAGCCATTTTAGAAATGATGTTTGTAGAAGGAAATCACTTCTGCCCTTCTTGTGAAAAAAGCGGTGACTGCCAAATGCAAAAACTAGGTTACGAAATGGGCATACGCTATACAAGGTTTCCACATTTATTTGTAGAGCGATTTATTGATGCAAAAGCTGAGCGCATTGTGGTAAATCAAAACAGATGCATTAAATGTAAGCGCTGTTTTGAAGAAATACAAACTAATGATGGATACCAAGTATTTAATTTTTTGAATAAGGGAAATAAAACCGTTGTTACTGTTGACTATGAACAAGAAGCTAAATTAAGTGAATCTCAAGCCGAATTTGCTATGCAAATTTGCCCTACTGGTTCAATTTTAGTCAAAGGAAAATCTGTGAGTAAACCTTTTGGAAATAGAATGTTTGACCAAGGTATTGAAGGAAAAACAATTCCCTTTAATAAAATTAATAAAAACACAAATAATGGTCAAAAAAAACGTGTCGCAACCACTTCATTAGCTGGCTGTTTTGGTTGCCATATGTCATTATTAGATATAGATTTAGGCTTGGTTGATCTTATTGAAGTAGTAGAATTTAACAAAACACCACTTACAGATATTAAAAAGTTTAGCAAACGATGTGATATTGGAATTATTGAAGGTGGTGTTAGTAACACTCATAATTTTGAAGTATTACGAGCCTTTCGAGAAAATTGTGATATTTTAGTTTCTGTTGGAGAATGCGCAATTTGGGGAGGTTTACCTGCGCTTAGAAATACCATACCATTAGAAGATTGTTTAAATGAAGCTTATTTAAATTCCTTAACAAGTGATGAAAATGAATCAGTAATTCCCAATCATGAAGATATTCCAAAAATTTTAGACAAAGTTTATTCCAATCATGAAATTGTGAAAATAGATTATCATATTCCAGGTTGTCCACCAAATTCAAATCATATTTGGAACGTAGTTAAAAATATTCTATTTGAAGAAGAATTAACAATTGCATATCCAGAATTTAAATATGATTAACCGCTAAAATTCTATACAATGGAACCAAAAAAAATAACCATAGACCCTGTTACACGCGTAGAAGGGCACGGAAAAGTAACCATAAAAATTGATGAAAATGGCAAGGTAAGTGATGCATATTTACATGTTGTAGAGTTTAGAGGGTTTGAAAAATTTATTCAAGGGCATCCGTACTGGGAAGTGCCAATTATTGTACAACGGCTATGTGGAATTTGCCCAGTAAGTCATCATTTGGCAGCTGCAAAAGCCATTGACCAACTAGTTGGTATAGATCCTGAAAACCTATCTTCTACTGCAACTAAGCTTAGAAAGTTATTACATTACGGACAAGTTTTTCAATCTCATGCTTTACATTTTTTCTATTTAGCTTCACCAGACCTTTTATTTGGAATTAATGCTCCTGTTGAAAAAAGAAATATTGTTGCGGTTGCAACTGAAAATAAAGAGCTTGCAAAAAAAGGAATTTTAATGCGAAAATTTGGTCAAGAAATTATTACATCATTATCTGGTAAAAAAATTCATGGAACTTTAGCTGTTCCTGGTGGTGTTCATAAAGCTTTTACACCTAAACAACTTGAATATTTCTTAGATGGAAAACAAATTCCTAATATAGATACTATGATTTCTTGGTCTAAAGAAGTAATTGATTTTATGAAATCTTTTCATCTTGAAAATAGAGAATGGGTTGATAATTTTGCAGCCTATCCATCAAATCATCTAGGATTGGTAGATAAAGTATCTGGTGCGTTGGAATTATATGATGGTCGCATTCGATCAATTGATTCTAAAGGAAAAGAGCTTTTAAATATTGAAGATATTGAATATCGAAATCATTTTAAAGAAGGTGTAGAAGCATGGTCTTATTTAAAATTCCCATATATGACCAAATACGGAAGAGAAAAAGGTTGGAACAGAGTTGGACCTTTAGCACGACTAAATACTTGTACTCACATTCCAACACCACTCGCTGAAATTGAGCGACAACAATTCAAAGCGTACACCAAAAACAAGCCAAATAATATGACTATGCATACACATTGGGCAAGATTAATTGAGTTGTTACATTGTGCTGAAAACATAAAAGAACTTTTACTCGATGAAGATATTATGGGCAATGATTTAGTTAGAAAAGGAACTCCAAGAAACAAAGGAATTGGTGTTATTGAAGCACCTAGAGGTACATTAATTCACGAATATCATATTGATAATAAAGGCTTAATTACAAAATGTAATTTAATTGTTTCAACTACTTTTAATAATGAAGCAATTAACCAAGGAGTGCGTTCAGTTTCACAAAGTACACTTAATGGCAAACCTAAAATTACTGAACCCATGTTAAACCAGATTGAAATGGCTATAAGAGCATACGATCCTTGTTTAAGTTGTGCAACGCATGCTTTAGGACAAATGCCATTGATTGTTCAATTAGAAGATAACCACGGAAATTTATTAGATGAAAAAACTAGATAATAATACACTTTTTATTGGTATTGGAAATAACACTCGCCAAGACGATGGCCTTGGCTGGTGTTTTCTAGATGAGTTAGAAAAAAAAGGGTTTAACACAAATAATCTAATTTACAAATATCAACTAATGGTTGAAGATGCAGATTTAATTTCAAATTATGAAACAGTTTTTTTTATTGATGCCTCAAAAAATAATTTAGAACAAGGTTTTTCTATTTCAGAATTAACGCCATCAAAAGAAGTGAATTTTTCAACACATGCAGTGCCTCCAAATCAAATATTACATTTATGTGAAACCGTTTATGATAAAAACCCTAAATCATATACACTTGAAATACAAGGATACAATTGGAATATAGAAATAGGTTTATCTAAATTAGCCAAACTAAATTTAAATAAAGCTTTGACTTATGTTTGTAAAAACATACCTAAACTAAGTTAAAAAAGTGCTTATTTTTTATACATTTGCATTGTCTAAAACTTCCATTCAAATAATAAAAAATACTCTTAATGCAAAAAGAATTTACACCAAAATTATTTTCATTAATTAAACAAGGTATTTCAAAAGAAACTATTGGAAAGGATATAATCTCAGGAATAATTGTTGGGATTGTGGCACTTCCACTAGCCATTGCTTTTGCCATCGCTTCTGGTGTTTCCCCTGAAAAAGGTATTATTACAGCTATTATTGCAGGAATCATAATTTCCATGTTTGGAGGTAGTAGAGTTCAAATTGGCGGTCCAACTGGCGCATTTATTGTCATTGTATATGGCATTGTTCAGGAATATGGAATAAATGGGTTAACAATTGCAACCTTTATGTCTGGGTTTATTATTATTGGATTAGGACTTGCTAAACTAGGAAACTTATTAAAATTTATTCCCTATTCACTTATTGTTGGATTTACAAGTGGTATTGCTTTAATTATCTTTTCATCTCAAATAAATAATTTTTTTGGACTACACATATCTAATGTTCCTCCCGATTTTATTGATAAATGGATTGTCTATTTTAACAATTTTCAACATATTAATTGGTATGCAATTTCTATTGCTGTTACAACTGTAATTGTGACTATTTATTTTCAAAAATTGATTAAAAAAATCCCTGGTTCTATTGTTGCTATTTTACTAGCAACTATTGTAGTGCAAGTTTTTAATATTCCCGTAGATACTATTGAAAGTAATTTTGGAGAAATACCAAATAAACTTAGTTTACCATCATTACCGCTTTTTGATTATGAAACAATAAAATCTTTAATTCAACCTGCATTTGCAATTGCTTTATTAGGAAGTATAGAATCTCTACTTTCAGCTGTTGTTTCTGATTCTATGATTGGTGGAAAACACCGTTCTAATATGGAATTAATTGCACAAGGATTTGCAAATATAGTCTCTTCATTATTTGGTGGAATACCCGCTACTGGAGCTATAGCTAGAACAGCAACAAATGTTAAAAATGGAGGAAGGACTCCAATTGCTGGGATTGTTCATGCATTCATATTACTCGCTATAATGCTGCTATTTGCACCTTATGCAAAACTAATACCATTATCGTGTTTGGCTGGTATTTTAATTGTTGTCGCTTACCATATGAGCGAATGGAGACAATTTAAATCTATTTTAAAAGGTAGCAGAATGGATATTATAATTTTGCTTACTACATTTTTTTTAACAGTAATATTTGATTTAATCATTGCTATAGAAATTGGAATTGTATTATCAAGTTTTATGTTTATGAAAAGAATGAGTGAATCTGTTCACATAAAAAACATTACTACTGAGCTAAGAGATACAGAAAATTTATTTGATGAAGAATTAAAAAGTTTACCAAGTGACGTTATTTTATATGAAATAAATGGTCCTTTATTTTTTGGAGCAGCAAGGCAATTTCAAGAAACAATTACCATTGATAATCAAAACAAAAAAGTAATAATTATAAGAATGAGATATGTTCCTATGATTGATGCAACTGGTTTTCAAAGTTTAAAAGAAATTGTAAAAACTTTTAAAGAAAGAGGTATTCTAGTAATTTTATCAGGTATAGGTGTAGAATTAAGAAAAAAATTTAGGAATAATGGTATGTATGAAATTATTGAAAGAAAATATATTGTATCAGATATAACTAAAGCTATATCAAAAGCTGATATATATATAGAAGAACAAGCTTAATAACTACTTATCCATCTTAAGTGTAGAAAACACTTCAAATTTTATTTACCAGTTTTCACTAGTTCTTTATATAAAAACGATAATGCCGTTTCTTTTGGATTTTCTAAAACTATGGCATCAATTATACAATCATATTTTTCAATAGATTTATAATTTTCTGAAACAATAACTTCCAAATCTTCAAAATCTAAATTCATTTTAGAAGTAGAAGCATCAGTTAAAATTTTTAAAATTCGAGGGTATTCTTTATTATTTTTTGTTGCTCTAATATATTCAACAACTTCTAGTAGTGTTATTTCACCTTCAAACTTTGTATGAAGAATATTAGTTTTATAATCAAACTCAGTTAAAATCATTTAAGGGATAATGATATTTCGTTATATACTTATTTAAACTTTTCAAATTTACAACATAATTATTAAAAAAATATACCCTCTAACAAACATAAGTTACAATCTCATCAGCAATAGCCATACATGATGTTGCTGCTGGTGAAGGAGCATTTAGTACATGAATATTATTATTGTGTTTCATAATTTTAAAATCATCTACCATATTTCCCCTAAAATCAATTGCTTGTGCTCTCACTCCAGACCTAGCAGATTGAACATCATTTTCAGTAATACTTGGCATCATTTTTTTTAGCTCTTTTACAAATAAACGCTTAGAAAAAGCACGTTTATATTCATCAATTCCTTTACGCCAATGTTTGCCAAATAATTTCCAAGTACCTTTAAAAGTTAATGCTTCAAAAGTATCTCTAAAACTAAAACTTGTACGTTTATAACCTTCTCGTTTAAAAGTAAATACTGCATTTGGTCCACATTCTATACTACCATCTATCATTCTTGTAAAATGAACTCCTAAAAAAGGAAATTTTGGATCGGGAACAGGATATACTAAGTTTTTAATTTTATAAGAAGCTTCAGGTTTTAATTCAAAATAATCACCTCTAAAACCTACAATATGCAAGTCTAATTTTAAATCATCTTTTTCAGCAATTCTATCTGACTGTAACCCTGCACAAAATATTACTTTTTCTGAAGTTAATTCTCCTTTTGAAGTTTGAAGAATAGTGTGGTTTTTATTTGAAAATACTTTTAAAACTTTACAAGAAGCTATTAAATTACTTTTAGGGTTTATCAAATAAATTTGACGAATAAATTCTTTAGAAACTGCAACATAATCAATAATTCCAGCTGTTGGTACCCAAATTGCTTTTACCCCTTCAATGCAAGGCTCTTTCTCTTTTATTTCTTCTGAAGACAAAAAACAAATACCATTTGTCTCGTTTTCAATTCCTTTCTTATAAATTTCATCTAAAATTAGCAATTCATCTTTTGTAGTTGCAACAATTATTTTTCCACAAACATCATGATTTATAGTAAACTTTTTAGCAAAATTTATAAGTTGCTCACTTCCATTTTTACAGTTTAAAGCTTTATAAGAACCTGGCTTATAATAAATTCCAGAATGCATTACACCAGAATTACGTCCTGTTTGATGCAAACCAACTTCATCTTCTTTTTCTAAAATTGCTATTGATTTTTTAGGAAATTTTAATTGTAATTTATATGCTGTTGCTAAACCAACTATACCGGCACCTACTACAATAAAATCGTATTTTTTATTTAACATATTTTGAACCTTTCATAAAGCTTAAGATAATAAATCCTGCAATAAAAAAGACAGCTAAAATTAATATAAATAATCGTAAAGAATTTGTAAACGAAGTTACAATACCGGCTAATGCCATTCCAAAAACTATGGCTATTTTCTCGGTTACATCAAAAAAGCTAAAATAAGTTGCGTGATCTTGTGTTGTGTCTGGAATTAATTTTGAATATGTTGAACGTGATAATGTTTGGATTGCACCCAAAACCAAACCTATAAAACCACCCAAAGCGTAAAACTTTAAATATACACTTGGGTCTTCTTTATGTAATGTGTATGCTCCCATACAAGCAACACTCCATATTAAAATAGTAATTTTTAAAGCTTTAATATTTCCAATTTTTTCAGATAATCTAGAAAAAATAAATGCACCAAAAACACCAACTATTTGAATTAATAAAATAGTAATAATTAAATTACTGGTTTCTAAACCTAAGTCTTTTGTGCCAAACACAGAGGCTAACAATATAACTGTTTGAACTCCTATGCTATACATAAAAAACGAAATAAGCAATATTTTTAGTTGACTTTGTTTTTTAATTTCATGAAGAACCAATTTTAACTCTCTATATCCTTTAAAAATAAAATCTCTTTCTGGTTTTCTTTTAAATGGATTGTTGGGTAAACGGCTAAATGTAACTTGTGCAAAACCTAACCACCAAATACCAACAGTAAGAAATGAAATACGCGCAGGAAATGTTGAATCGGTAATACCATACCATTCAGGCTTCATAACCATCGATAAATTAAACCCTAACAATAAAATTGAGCCAATATAACCAAGCATAAACCCTTTTGCACTAACTCTATCATGATCTTTTGGCTCAGCAACTTCAGGTAAATAAGCATTGTAAAAAACAATACTTCCCCAAAAACCAATACTAGCCAAAATAGTAAAAACAATTCCTACCCAAATATTTTCTTTTCCTGTAAAAAAATAAAGTGACATTACAGAAATTGATCCCATAAAACAGAAAAATTGCATAAAGCGCTTTTTGTTTCCTGTATAATCTGCAATTGCTGAAAGTATTGGCGATAAAAATGCAACTACTAAAAATGAGAAGCCTAAAGCATACGAATATAAAGTTGTATTATGCCATTCTGTTCCTAAAAATTGAACCATACCACTATCTGAACTTGTTACAGATTCATAATAAATTGGAAAAACTGCTGTTCCAATAACTAATGAATATACTGAGTTAGCCCAATCGTAAAATGCCCAACCATTAATTAATTTTTTGTCGCCTTTTTTTAACATAATTTTCTAAATAAAAACCGTTCTCAAATTTGAGAACGGTTTACAATATACTATAAATATTTGTTATTTAAAAAACGCTAATTAACTAAAACCTATTGTGTTTTATATTTATTGGCTAGACTTATTGCTGTTGGTAAATAATTTTTTAAATTTTGAATTCTTGTTTGGTTTGATGGATGCGTACTTAAAAATTCTGGTGGTGCATTTCCTCCTGCTCTCTCACTCATTCTAATCCAAACATTAATAGCTTCTTCTGGTTTATAACCAGCCATAATCATAAAAACCATTCCTAATTTATCAGCTTCAGTTTCATGAGTTCTGCTATAAGCTAACATTCCAACTGTTGATCCTACACCATAAATTGTATTCCAAAGAGCACGTGTTTTTGGGTCTTTATTATTTGTTCCTATCGCAACGGCAATACCTCCTAGCTGCTGTCCGTAAGCACTTGTCATACGTTCTTGACCATGTTTTGCAAATGCATGAGCTACTTCATGTCCCATTACTGCAGCAATACCATCTCTATTATCACATATTGGTAAAATTCCGGTATAAAAAACTACTTTACCTCCAGGCATACACCAAGCATTAACATTAGGATCTTCAATTAAATTAAACTCCCAACGATAACTATTGGCTTCACTTACCATGCCATTTGCGCGCATAAATTTATCTACAGCTTTTGAAATATTTAACCCTACAGCCTGAATTTCATTTGTCATTTTAGCATTTTTAGAAACCTTGTTTTCTTTTAAAAACCCTTCATATTGAGCAAAACTAGCTGGTAATATTTGAGCATCGCTAACTACATTAATTCTTTTACGACCAGTAATTGGCACTGTACTACAGCTTACTATAAATAAGAAAACGACAGCTAATGATATTATTTTTTTCATTTTTTAGTTATTTTTATTGTTGCACTAATTATAAAGTTACAAATTCTATCTTTATGCGCAAATATATATGATAATATGAACAAATTAAATGGTAAAGAACTTTTACCTCAAAATAATATTCCTAAAATACCTTCTTCAATACTTTTAACTGGAAAAATATTACAATTTATTTCACCTAGTCTAGCTACAATATTTGCCGTTAAGTTATTTAAAACACCCATAAAGTTTAAAACACCAGAACGTGAAAAATTAATGGCTAAAAGTGCAAAAAAAGAACTTCTATTTATTCCTGAATTAAATAAAAAGGTAATGGTTTACTCCTATGGTTATTCCAAAAGAAAAGTTTTATTAATTCATGGTTGGGCTGGTAGAGGAACACAATTATATAAAATTGCTGATAAATTATTAGAAAACAGTTTTATGACTATTAGTTTTGATGGTCCAGCACACGGTAAATCAACTGGAAAAACGACTATGATGAATGAATTTGTTATCGCAACAAAATTAATTGAATCTACATACGGGCCGTTTGAATTTGCTATTGGTCATTCTTTAGGAGGAATGGCTGTTTTAAATAGTCTAAAACAGGGCTTACAGCTTAAAAAAGCAGTTATTATTGGTGCTGGAGATATTATTACTGATATTATTACTGATTTTGTAAAGAAAATAGCACTAAAACCTAAAATGGTTGGTAAAATAAAAAAGCATTTTTACAATAAATTTGGAGAAGATATTGATGATTATTCAGCAAGTAATTCAGCAAAAAATATACGAATTCCTACACTAGTAATTCACGATACTGATGATAAAGATGTACTTGTTAGTTGTGCCTATAATATTCGACAAAACTTAAAACAAGGTGAACTTTTAATTACAAATGGTTTAGGTCACAGACGTATTTTAAAAGACAACCAAGTAATAAGCAGAGTTATTGAATTTATACAAAGAAATTAAGATTATGAAATTATTAGTTACAGTTTTATTTTTAACAGCTACTTTTCTAAGTTATTCACAAGAAAAAACAAATAAAAAAATGAATAAAAAAATTATAAAAACAGAAGAAGAATGGAAAAATGAGTTAACACCTCAACAATATTTTGTACTAAGACAAAAAGGAACAGATGCTCCTAGTGAAGATGGTTTAACTTCTCATTTTGAAAAAGGAACTTACCATTGTGCAGCTTGTAATACTCAACTATTTGAATCAAATAGTAAATTTGAATCTCATTGCGGCTGGCCTTCATTTGATGATTCAATAAAAGGAACTGTTAACTATGTACAAGATAAATCTCATGGAATGATTAGAACCGAAATAATTTGTGCTACTTGCGATAGTCATTTAGGTCATATTTTTGATGATGGACCAAAAGAAACAACTGGCCAACGTTATTGTGTAAATACCTCTTCTATTAAATTTGTAAAAGAAATTAACTAAAAAGTTTAAAACAAAAAATTTCAAATTTGTGAATTTTTTGTTTTAAACTTCTCTATTTTTATCGTAAGGAATACTCTCTAAAATAGTATTAATTGCAGACACTCTAGCAAATGTTTTACGGTTTGCTCTTATAATTTTCCAAGCAACAGCACCTTCTTTTGTTTTTGCAAACATTTTATTTTTATACTCTGTATAAACATCCCATAATTCTTGTGCTTTTTCATCAACAGCTGTCATTTTCCATTGTTTTAAAGGATTGCTTTTAATATCATCAAAACGTTTTGCTTGTTCCTTTTTTGAAATAGACATGTACATTTTCACTAAACGAATTCCAGATTCAGTAATCATTCTCTCAAATTCATTCACTTGATTCATAAATACCTCATGCTCTTCATTTGTACAAAAACCATTTACGGGTTCTACAACTGCTCTATTGTACCAACTTCTATCAAAAAACACAATTTCACCAGCTTTTGGAAATTGCTTAACATACCGTTGAAAATACCACTGTGATTTTTCATCCTCTGTTGGTTTTGGTAATGCAACAATTCGTAAATGACGAGGATTCATTCTTTCAGTAATACGTCTAATTGCTCCTCCTTTTCCTGCAGCATCACGACCTTCAAAAATTACAATTATACGTTCATTCTCAGCAATTGCCCAAGATTGAAGCCTAATTAACTCAACTTGTAATTTTTTTAATTTTTTTTCATACTTAACGTATCTAACAGCTTTTTCTAAATTATAAGGTTCTTTAGATAGTAATGCTGTTAAACCCTTATTTGAATTAAGAATTTTAGTATCTTCTTCCGTCAATATATATTCTTCATGCATACTTAATCAATTTGGTTTGATGAACGATAATACCTCATAATTATATTTGGATCAGGGAAAAGTGTCGTCAATGCTTCATCTTTTCCATCGTAATCAAATTGAGATAAAACATACCTAATACACTCTAAACGAGCAATTTTTTTATCGTTTGCTCTAACTGTAATCCAAGGGCTATAACTTGTATGTGTTTTACTGAACATTTGCTCTTTAAAGTGACTATACTTATCCCACAATTCTTGTCCTTTTTTATCTACTGGACTAAATTTCCAACGCTTTAGCGGTGTTTCTAAACGTGCATTAAATCTTTCTAATTGTTCTTCTTTTGAAATTGAAAACCAAAATTTAATTAAAATCATTCCATCTTCATACAACATGTGTTCAAACTCAGGCACTTGTACCATAAATTTATCGTACTGCGTGTCAGTACAAAAACCCATTACAGGTTCAACTACTGCTCTATTATACCAACTTCTATCAAAAAATACAATTTCTCCCGGATTTGGTAATTTTCTTATATAACGTCTAAAATACCATTGGCCTTGCTCAACTTCAGTAGGTTTATTTAATGCAACCAATCTCATAGAACGCGGATTTAAATGTTCTGTAAAACGTCTTATATTTCCACCTTTACCAGCAGCATCACGTCCTTCAAAAACAATTGCTACACGCTTATTATTTTCTGATATCCAATGCTGAAGTTTTACTAGCTCAATTTGTAAACGGCGTAATTCCTCTTCATAAAATAATTTTTTATGTACTTTATTAATATCAACATTCTTTTGCTTTATTATTTGCAAAAGCTCATTGTTAGTAGTTACTTGATTAAAATCTTCAAGAGTTAATTTTGGTGTTTCCTCCATAAATTATTCGTTATTTTCTATGGTTATACACGTATCTGGGTTATTAGATATTTGCAATTTTGCGTCTGATGGTGAAATATAAGGAATTCCTAAACCTAATCCTCGCAAAATAAATAATAATCCTATAATAACCACAAAAACTGGTATTACTTTTTGAATTTTTTTACGAACTGATAAATTTACAAAATTACCTAATAAGACTGCTGAAGTCATTAAAGGAGTTGTTCCTAATCCAAATAACGCCATATATAATGCTCCTTCAATAGAATTTCCTGTTGAAATTGAACCAATTAAAGCCATATATACCAAACCACAAGGTAAAAAACCATTAAAAAATCCTATTAAAAATAATGCTTTGTTAGACTTTTTAGTTAAGTAAAATCCTAATTTATGTTTTACTTTTCCAATAATTGCATATAAAGGTTTTGAAAAATTATACTTATTAAATATTGATATTGGAATAAATACAATAGCAATCATAACAACGCCTGTTAAAACTGATAAACGCTGCTGAAACCCTGCTAAATATAGTCCTTTACCAATAAAACCGAATATAATTCCAATTATAGAGTAACTTAATATTCTACCAAAATGGTACAAAAATGTTTGAAATATAAGTGATGATTTAGAATCTCTATTAACTGGTAAAATAAATGCAATTGGTCCACACATACCAACACAATGAAAACCACCTGCTAATCCTAAAAGAAATCCCGTCCAAAGCATATTAATACATTAATTTATCTTTAAATAAATAATTAGTATCACCCACTGACCATTCAATTTTAATATTCCATCTTCCTTCAACAAGTTTATCATCTTTAATTAAATAATCACTGCTTGTTAATTTAATAGGAATTTTAAAATCAATTTTTTCATTTGAAAGTCTTTGAAATTCTATTGTCCCTTTAATTTCTGAAGGATTAAATTCTGAAGGAAAATTAATTAATAAGCCTGAAGCTACTTTTTTATATGCAATGTTTTGCACTAAATTTGCCGCATTATTTAGTTTATCAACTTCTTGTTGATAGTTTAACTCATCTTTATAATAATCTTCTGACACCAAATGATGATCATAGGCAGGCATAAATGTTGCCTTATAAACAAAAGATAATATAAATATTACAAAAGCAGTAATTGCTAAAATAATGCCTGTTGGCCAACTAATTTTTAACTTCATTTAATTATGTTTTAAAGGTCCCATAAAATTGGTAGTTGTTGTTTCTATCAATTTTCCGTTTGAGTAAATCCCTATATTTAAATTTTCTTTTGATGAACTTAAGTCTTTTTTATCAATTTCTATAAACAAAGTACCTGATTGCAATCCTTGTTTTTTAACTTTAAGTAGCCCACCAACCATTTCTACTGTTCCTTCATGAGATATTAACTTAATTTCTACGTTCTCAATATCTTCAGTAGTTTTGTTTATTAATTTAACGGTATAAATATTTTTTATTGCAGCTCCGGTAGTTTGAAATGTTTGACCAGGCAATCTTAATACTGTAGCTTCAACATCGTTTCTTAAAAATAATAACGTTACAAGCGCCACAATTAAAATTGTTAATATTGCTGAATACGCTATTAAACGAGCATTAAACTTAAATTTTTCTTTTTTCTCAATATCATCTTCTGAAGCATAACGAATTAACCCTCTATCAAAACCAGATTTATCCATTATATCATCACAAGCATCAATACAAGCAGTGCAATTTATACATTCTAACTGTGTACCATTTCTAATATCAATACCTGTTGGACAAACTTGCACACATTGTTTACAATCTATACAATCTCCATGGCCCAACTCATCTCTGTTTTCGTCTTTTCTTAATTTTTTTCTACCGTTTTCATTTTCTCCTCTAACAAAATCATAGGCTACATTAATTGATTTATTATCTAAAAGTGCACCTTGCAACCTTCCGTAAGGACAAACAATAATACATACTTGTTCTCTAAACCAAGCAAACACGAAATAAAATACAGCTGTAAATGCTAAAAGTTTAACTAATGTTCCAATATGGTTAATTGGGCCTTCTTTTATATATCCCAATACTTCATCTGAGCCAACTAAATAAGCTAAAAACACATTTGAAATTATGAATGAAATTAAGAAAAAAGAAAACCATTTTAACAGTCGTTTTCTAATTTTTTCAGCATCCCATTGTTGCTTATCTAATTTAATTTGTTTTGCTCTATCACCTTCAATAAAGTACTCTACTTTTCTAAAAACCATTTCCATAAAAATAGTTTGCGGACACATCCATCCACAAAATATTCTTCCAAAAATAACTGTAAATAAAATTATAAACACTACACTTACCAATAATGATATTACCAATAAATAAAAGTCTTGCGGCCAAAATGGAAAGCCAAAAATGTGAAATTTACGTTCTAAAACATTAAATAGTAAAAATTGATTTCCTTTTACCTTTATAAAAGGTGAAGCAAGCATAAATACTAATAAAAACCAGCTTACATATGTTCTATAATTATAAAATTTACCTTTAGGCTTTTTTGGATAAATAAAATTACGCTTACCGCTATCGTCAATTGTTCCTATTGAATCTCTAAAAACTTCTTTATTGTCTGTACTCATAATGAATTTAAAAAGGCTACTTTTTGATTTTTTTACTTGCAAATCTATGGTTAATTAATTAACTCAAAAGACACAAAAGTGACAAAAATCATAAAATAGCCTAATTACTATTATCTAAAAAACAAAAAACATAGCACTCACTAAAGTACTATGTTTTAAACTTAAATAGTTGTTTTTATTCTTCTACTGCTTCTGGAAAAATAATATCTCCTTCAGCTGCTTTTGGATTAGCTGGTGTGGTGCCTTGCATTGAAATAATATAACTTGCTAATTGAATTCTTTCTTCTCTAGTTATTGTACTTTCCCAAGCAATCATCCCTTTCCCAGGTCTACCACCATTTGTAATTGTATTAAAAAGAGATTTAACATCTCCACCTAAAATCCAAGTATTATCTGTTAAGTTCGGTCCAATACTACCTCCTAAGTCATTTAAGTGACACGCAAAACAAGTTTTGGTTGTAAATAACTCTTTCCCTTTTGCTAAATTTTCTTCATCAGTAAAAGCAACTATATTATCTGTATTAAATAAATCTGGGTTCTCAGCTTTATAAGCTTCAACTTCTTCTTTACCTTTAGCTACTTCAGCTGCATACTCTTCAGCTTGGCTATATTTTTCTGAATTATAAAATACTTGTGTATAATAAAATACACTAATTGCAATAGTAATATAAAAACCATACAACCACCAAGGCGGTAAAACGTTGTCTAATTCTTTAATACCATCGTAATCATGGTCTAACATGATATCTTCTTCGGTTCCTAATTCGTGAGCTTTGGTCATAGATTTCATAAATCTTTTCCAACCCGATATGTTCTCTGACTTTTTATTCATGATTAATTTCTTTATTATTATCTGTATCTAATGGAAGTTGACTTACTACATCTATTTTACTTTTTGGTAATTTTATAACAAAGTATAACATTGTTAAAAACACTATAAAGAAAAGTAGTAATGAAATTATTGGATATATTTCAACTCCGTCAATACTTGATAAATTATGTTTAATAAATTTTAACATATAAACTTATTTTAGTGCTGTTTTATTTCCTTTAATATCAGTACCTAAACGTTGTAAATAAGCAATTAAAGCAACAATCTCTTTATTTTGAATGTTACTTGATCCGTAGTTTGTAACAAACTCAGGATCTTGTCTTAAATTCCCTTCAATTTCTTTAGCTTGTGCTAGTAATTTTTCTTTAGCACCACTAATTTCTTCTTCACTATAAGGTACTCCTAATTTAGCTAAAGCGCTCATTTTATTTTCAAGGTTTGAAGCGTTCATATCATTCTTAATTAACCAAGAATAACGTGGCATAATTGAACCTGGAGATGTTGAACGTGGGTCTAACATATGATTAAAATGCCAATTATCATTGTATTTACCTCCAATTCTATGTACATCTGGCCCTGTTCTACGTGATCCCCACAAGAATGGAAAATCATATACAAACTCACCTGCTTTAGAATATTCACCATAACGCTCAACTTCTGAACGGAAAGGACGAATCATTTGTGAATGACAGTTGTTACAACCTTCACGAATATAAATATCTCTACCTTCTAATTCTAAAGGTGTATAAGGTTTTACACTTTCAATTTTGGTAACATTAGAGTCTACCAAGATTAATGGTACTATTTCAACTAAACCTCCAATTAAAATTGCAACTGTAGTTAAAATTGTAAATAAAACTGTTCTTCTTTCTAACCAAGTATGCCATCCTTCACCGGTAACTCTTTGTCCGCTAATTTTTTTCAATGGCATAGCTTCTGCTAATTCATCTTCAACAACTGAACCAGCTTTTGCAGTTTTAATAACATTTATTGCTAATAAAATAAATCCTGTTAAATATAATGTTCCTCCAATTGCACGCATAGCATACATTGGTAATACTTGAGTTACTGTTTCTAAGAAATTCCCATAAACTAAGGTCCCATCAGGGTTAAAATCTTTCCACATTAATGCTTGCATAAACCCAGCAATGTATAGTGGAATTGCATAAAATAAAATACCTATTGTACCTAACCAAAAATGTGTATTGGCTAATTTTCTAGAATATAATGGTGTTTTCCATAGTTTTTCGGCTAACCAATAAACAATACCTGCTATCATAAATCCATTCCAAGCTAGAGCTCCAATATGTACGTGACCAACAATCCAATCTGTATAATGCCCAATTGCATTTACATTTTTAAATGATAACATTGGCCCTTCAAATGTTGCCATACCATAACCCGTAATTGCAACTACAAAGAATTTTAAAACTGGGTTTTCACGAACTTTATCCCAAGCACCACGTAACGTAAGTAAACCATTAATCATTCCACCCCAAGATGGGAAGATTAACATTACTGAAAACACAGTACCTAAATTTTGAGCCCATTCTGGTAAAGCTGTGTATAATAAATGGTGAGGTCCAGCCCAAATGTATAAGAAAATTAATGTCCAAAAGTGAATAATAGAAAGTCTATAAGAATAAACTGGTCTATTAGCTACTTTAGGAACAAAGTAATACATTAAACCTAAAATTGGTGTTGTTAAGAAAAATGCTACTGCATTGTGACCATACCACCATTGTATTAGTGCATCTTGTACTCCTGAGTATACTGAGTAACTTTTAAATGCAGTTACTGGCATTTCTAAATTATTAAATATGTAAAGAACTGCAATTGTAATTAATGTAGCTATATAGAACCATATTGCAACATAAATATGACGCTGTCTTCTTTTTAAAATAGTACCAATTAAGTTTATTCCAAAAACAACCCAAATTAAAACTACCGCAATATCTATTGGCCATTCTAATTCAGCATATTCTTTAGAAGAATTATAACCTAAAGGTAATGTAATTGCAGCAGCTACAATTATAGCTTGCCAACCCCAAAAGTGAATTCTACTTAAAACGTCATTAAACATTCTTGCTTTTAGCAATCTTTGTGTTGAATAATAAACTCCTAAAAAGATTCCATTTCCAACAAAAGCGAAAATAACTGCATTGGTGTGCAATGGACGTAAACGACCAAAACTTAACCATGAAATAGCATTTTCTGCACCTGCAAATTCTAATAATCCTGGGAAAATAAAAAGCAACGCTACTAATAGCCCTACTAACATACCTACAACTCCCCAAAGAATTGTAGCCCAAAGAAACATTTTTACGATTTTATTGTCATAATAAAACTGTTCTTTTTCCATACTTGTTTGATTAATTATTAATTATTATTTAGTTGATTTTTTTTTATTCTCTGTAACTAACTCATCATCAAAAAGCATACGAACTGATGGCGTGTATGTGTCATCATACTGACCAGATTTTACTGATTTGACAAATGCTATGAAAAATAAAACGGCTACAATAATACTAACGCCAATTGTTATGTAGACTACCTCCATTTTTAGTTACTAGTTTTCTTTTGATTTGGTACAAAAATATATTTTCTTCATTAAAAAAGAATGATTTTTATCATATAAATTTAGACTTTTTTATCTTTTATGCAAAAAAATTAAATTCTTTTAGAAATTACGTTTGTTAATATAGTCACAAAAACCACAATTGTAATTGAACTTAATGGCATTAAAATAGCAGCAACTACTGGTGTTAATTGCCCCGTTAAAGCAAAGTACATACCTATAACATTGTAAAAAAAGGACAACACAAAACTAGCTTTGATTATTGAAATTGTTTTAGTTGACAATGTTAAAAACTCAGGTAATTTGTTAAAAAGTTTTGCATCTAAAATAGCATCACAAGCTGGTGAAAACACATTTACATCTTCTGAAATAGCTATCCCTACATTACTTTGTGCTAAAGCACCTGCATCATTTAATCCATCACCAATCATCATTACTTTATTCCCTTTTTGCTGAATAGTTTTTACATATTCTAATTTGCTTTCTGGGTTTTGGTTAAATTTATACTGAATATTTTTAGGTAATAATTGTTCTAAATATTCTTTCTCACCATCATTATCACCTGATAGGATTACTAGATTATATTTTTCAACCAAACTTTGAAAAACTTCTTTTGTTCCTTCTCTATAACTATTCTTAAAAATATAGCATCCCTTTAAATTGTTATTAATTTTTATATGAATTGATGTTTCATTAATTTCTAATAAATTTGATTCTACAAAGCTTGAAGAACCTAATTTTATATCAATCTTATTAATTGTTGCATTAATTCCTTTTCCTAATATTTCTTCAAAAAAAGTTGGTTTTTCAATACAAGCTTCAACTTTAATAAACTCATAAAGTGATCTACTTAAAGGATGATTAGATGCTCTTAAAACACTTTTTATTATAGATAACTCCTCTACAGAAAGCTCTTCTCCTTTGTAAATTAATTGGGTTTTATTACTAGATGTTATTGTGCCTGTTTTATCAAAAATAATGGTGTTTATTTTCGACATATTTTCAATAGTTTCAGCGTTTTTTAAGTAGAATTTTTTATAACCAAAAATTCGAAGCATATTACCAATTGCAAAGGGTGCAGATAAAGCCAAAGCACATGGGCAAGCAATAATAAGTACTGCTGTAACCACATTAATTGCCATTGATGCATTGTGAAAATGCCAAAAAATACCTGCGAAAAATGCAATAATTAAAATGGCTATTGTAAAATATTTACTAATAGAATCTGTAATTGTTTTAATTGTAACTTCATTCGTTTTATTAAACACATCATTACTCCATAATTGTGTTAAATAACTTTGAGAAATGGTATTAATAACTTCAACCTCAATAGCGCCAGCTGTTTGTTTTCCTCCAGCAAATAGCTTATCTCCAGATTGTTTAATCACTGGGATAGATTCACCAGTTACAAAACTATAATCAATTGCAGCATTGCCATTAATTAAAATACAGTCAACAGGAATTAATTCTTCGTTTCTAATTAATAATCGGTCTCCTTTTTTAATATCTTTTACGGCAATACTTTTTTCAATTCCATCAATTATTTTTGTAACTGCTATTGGAAAATACGATTTATAATCACGTTCAAAAGACAAAAAATCGTATGTCTTTTTTTGAAAAAACTTACCTAATAATAAAAAGAAAACAAGCCCAGATAAACTATCAAAAAAACCAGAACCAATGTCTAGCGCTATTTCTACAGTACTTCTAATAAACAGTACAGAAATCCCTATTGCGATTGGAACATCAATATTTAATATCTTATGTTTCAATCCTTTATACGCAGAAACAAAATAATCTTTGGCTGAGTAGAATACTACAGGAATTGCCATTATAAACATTAACCATCTAAACAATGGTTTGTATTTTTCTAACCAAAACTCATCTACATCAAAATATTCAGGAAAAGATAACAACATAATATTTCCAAAAGCAAAAGCGGCAATTGAAACTTGGTACAATAACTTATTATCTACTTTATTTTTTTTAGCATCAGCATCATCTAAACTTATGTAAGGTTCATAGCCTATTGATGTAATTAATTCAACCAATTGCTTTAAATTAGTTGCATTATTTTTAAAAGTAACTCTAACTGTTTTTAGTGGAAAATTAACCATTGAAGTTGCTACCCCACTATTTAATTTATTTAAATTTTCTAACACCCAAATACATGAACTACAATGTATGCTTGGAATATAAAATTCTATTACAGATGTACTTCCATCATTAAACTCTAATAATTTAGCAACAATATCTTCATTTTCTAAATAATTGTATTTCCCTTCAATTTCTTTTGGAATTGTTCCTGGAGTAGATTCTAAATCGTAATAACAACTTAATTCATTTGCATTAAGAATTTCAAAAACTGTTTTACAACCATTACAACAAAAATCTTTTTCATTAAAATTAATTGGTTTTTTACCACAATCTGCTCCACAATGATAACAATTCTTTAAACTCATACTGCATTTAATATTTGGTACAAAACTATTCATTTATTATTTTAAGAAAATGATAAATATCATTTATTTTTGTACATTTGCTGCCAGTTACTACTACTTTTAAACTTATATGTATGTCGAAATGCGAACAGTGTATTATTAAGCGCTTTAATGCTTTAAAAAGCTTGACGCATGATGAATTGGTGAAATTTTCGGATCATAAGACAACGCTTCATATTAAAAAAGGCGAAAATTTAATGACTGAAGGTAACGCTATTAATGGCTTGTATTGTATTAGAGACGGAAAAGGAAAATTAACAAAGCTTAGTACAAATGGTAAAGAACAAATTATAAAATTTGTAAAAGGTGGCGATATTTTAGGACAAAGATCTATACTTAGCGATGAACCAGTTGGTTTAAATGCTACAGCTTTAGAAGATATGCATGTTTGTTTTATTCCTAAACAAGATATTTTAGATACAATTAAAGATAATGGACAATTTTCATTAAATATTATGAAAGTTATTTCTCATCAATTAAACCAAGCAAATACATTAGTTTCTCAAATGGCTCAAAAACCAGTAAAAGAGAGATTAGCTGAAACATTAATAACTTTAGAGAAAATTTTTGGACTTGACAATGAAGGTTGTATTGATGTAGTTTTAACAAGAGAGGAAATTGCAAATACAATTGGTACAGCTACAGAATCTGCAATTAGGTTATTATCTAACTTAAAAAAAGATGGTGTTATTGATTTAATCAATAAAAAAATTAAAATTGCAGATAAAAATGCTCTTAAAAACATGTCTGAAGGTTATTAGTAAATACCCTTAAAATCATTACTTCATCATACTTGTTATTAGATTTTAAAAATTCACTTTATTACACATCATAAATAAAATCTATTTCATAATAAAATTTTAAAATTAACATTATTTTAAAAAAATATTTAATAATGTACATTTGTACTATTAAAATTAATAATCATAAATAAAAAATTATAAGAATGGCTGTATTAGTTGGAAAAAAAGCACCAAAATTTAACGCACAAGCGGTAGTAAACGGAATAGAATTTACTGAAAACTACTCTTTAGATCAATTTGAAGGAAATAAATATGTTATATTATTCTTTTACCCAAAAGATTTTACATTTGTTTGCCCAACTGAATTATTTGCTTTTCAAGAGAAAATAGCAGAGTTTGAAAAAAGAAACGTTCAATTAGTTGCTGTATCAACTGATACTGAGCAATCTCACTGGGGATGGTTACAAATGCCAAAAGCACAAGGAGGAATTCAAGGAGTTACGTATCCATTAGTTGCTGATACAAACAAAACAATTTCAAAAAATTACGATGTTTTAGCTGGTGATTATTTTTATGATGACAACGATCAATTACAAGCAAGCGGTGAGTTAATTGCATACCGTGGTTTATTTTTAATTGATAAAGATGGAATTATACGTCACCAAATTGTAAATGATTTACCACTAGGTAGAAATGTTGATGAAGCTTTAAGAATGGTTGATGCATTACAATTTACTGAAGAACACGGTGAAGCGTGTCCTGCAAACTGGAATTCAGAAAAAGAAGGATTAAAAGCAACGCACGAAGGTGTTGCTGATTATTTATCGAAACACTAACAAAAATCAAATATATTTTTAAAAACTCTCGAATTTATTCGAGAGTTTTTAGTTTTTAACCTAACTTTGAAACTTATAATTATAAAAATTTATTATGGCTAAAATTACATTAAAAGGAAATCCATTTAAAACTTCAGGTAATTTACCTAAAATAGGTAAAAAAGCACCAAAATTCTCATTAATAAAAGCTGATTTATCTAAAGCAAAATTAAAAGATTTTAAAGGATCTAAATTAATCCTAAATATATTTCCAAGTTTAGATACAGGTACTTGTGCTGCCTCAGTTAGACGATTTAACAAAGAAGCTAGCGAATTAGAAAACACAAAAGTATTATGTATTTCAAGAGATTTACCATTTGCACAAGCACGCTTTTGTGGAGCTGAAGGTTTAGAAAATGTAATTACATTATCAGATTTTTCTAAAGGTAAATTTGGAAAATCTTATGGATTAACAATTAAAGATGGCCCATTAGCAAACTTACACTCTAGAGCAATTGTAATTTTAAATGAAGAAGGAGAAGTAACTTATACTGAACAAGTTTCTGAAATTGTTGATGAACCTAATTACGAAGCAGCTTTAAAAGCACTTTAATATATGAATACTGAAAGTAATTTTTTAATGAACCGTATAAAATCTGTAAAATATGCAGCTAAAGGGTTTTGGATTTTAATTACTTCTGAAAATAGTATTATTGCACAAGTCATTATTGGCATTTTTATGACCATTTTTGGCTTTTTAATGCACATTTCTGCTACCGAATGGATGTTCCAAATTTTTTCTATTGGACTTGTTTTGGTAGCAGAATCATTAAATACTGGGATTGAAAAACTTGCCGACTTTATTCACCCAGATTATCATAAACAAATTGGTAGAGTTAAAGATATTTCTGCTGGCGCTGCCTTTTTTGCTGCAATATTTGCTGTAATTATTGGTTTAATTATCTACATTCCTAAATTTATTTAGGAAATTAATCTCAATCACATAAATTTTATATTTTTGTGAGACACTAAAGCAAATGGCAAAAAAAAGTAAAACAACTACAAAAACGGCAACAAAAAAGCGTTTAAAAAAAACAAACACTTTTTTTAAAAGTAGACAAACCCAAACTATTATTGGTTTGTTTATTGCCTTATTTTCTATATTCTTATTTGTATCATTTATATCGTACTTATTTAATTGGCAACAAGATCAAAGTCAGCTTTCAAATTTCACAGATAAAAACACATCAGTAAAAAATTCATTAGGTAAAATTGGCGCAAGTATCAGTCATTTTTTTATTTATAAAAACGTTGGAATTGCTGCATTGTACTTACCTATCCTGTTATTTTTATCAGGTATTTCAATTACTTTCAAAGGAAGTGCAAAAAGTGTTAGAAAAAACTGGGGTTGGGGTGTTTTAGGAATTTTATTATTTTCAATTACATTTGGTTTTTTTGCACATAAAAATTCATTATTAGCAGGAGTAATTGGTTTTGAATTAAATATATACTTACAACAATTTTTAGGGAAAACTGGGTTAATTTTAGCAATCATCTTTTTATTTGCATCCTACCTAGTTATTCGTTTTAGGTTAACACCTGAAGCAATTAAAAACAGTTTACCTTCTTTTAAAAAGAATAAAACTCCAGAAATTAGTAGTGTTAAAGAGAGTTCATCAACTAAAACAAAAGCTACTTTTGATTTTCCGCTTGAAACAAAACCGCCTTCTGAAGAAATAATTAATGAACCTAAATTAAAAACTACACCTACTGATAAAGATGAGATTACTGATGTTTCTATTGATGTAGATAAAATTGTTGAAGAAAAACACGTAAATGAAAATTTATCAGACAAATTAATAAAAGATTTTGGTGAATTTGATCCAACATTAGAGTTGAGTAATTATAAATTTCCAACATTAAATTTATTAAGAGATTATAACGAAAGTATATCTGTAGACCAAGAAGAATTAGAATTACACAAAAATAGAATTGTTGAAACACTAAACAATTATAACATTGGTATTGATAGAATAAAAGCAACCGTTGGACCAACAGTTACCTTATACGAAATTGTACCTGAAGCAGGTATTAGAATTTCAAAAATTAAAAATTTAGAAGATGACATTGCATTATCACTATCTGCAATGGGAATTAGAATTATAGCTCCAATTCCTGGGAAAGGTACTATTGGTATTGAAGTTCCAAATAAAAAACCTACAATGGTTTCAATGAAATCGGTTATTTCTTCAACCAAATTTCAAAAATCAGAAATGGAATTGCCAGTTGCATTGGGTAAAACTATTTCAAACGAAACATTTGTAATTGACCTTGCTAAAATGCCTCACTTATTAATGGCAGGTGCAACAGGTCAAGGAAAATCAGTTGGTTTAAATGCTGTACTAACTTCATTGTTATATAAAAAGCATCCTGCTGAAGTTAAGTTTGTTTTGGTTGATCCTAAAAAAGTTGAATTAACATTATTTAATAAAATTGAACGTCATTATTTAGCAAAATTACCTGATACTGAAGAAGCAATAATTACCGATACAACCAAAGTTGTAAATACTTTAAATTCATTATGTCTTGAAATGGATGCACGTTATGATTTGCTAAAATTAGCAATGGTGCGTAATATTAAAGAATATAATATAAAATTTAAAGCTAGAAAATTAAATCCAAATGATGGTCATAAGTTTTTACCGTACATTGTATTAGTTATTGATGAATTTGCTGATTTAATAATGACAGCTGGTAAAGAAATTGAAACGCCTATTGCACGTTTAGCACAATTAGCTAGAGCTATTGGTATTCATTTAATTGTTGCTACTCAACGTCCATCTGTAAATGTAATTACAGGTATTATTAAAGCCAATTTCCCTGCAAGAGCAGCTTTTAGAGTTACATCAAAAATAGATTCAAGAACCATACTTGATGGCCAAGGTGCTGATCAATTAATTGGTAGAGGTGATATGCTTTTTTCAGGTGGAAACGATATAATTCGTTTACAATGTGCATTTGTAGATACACCTGAAATTGAAAAAATAACTGATTTTATTGGATCTCAACGAGCCTATCCAGATGCTTACTTATTACCTGAATATAGCGGTGAAGAAGTTGGCACAAGTCTTGATATAAATATTAGCGAAAGAGATGCATTGTTTAGAGATGCTGCACTTGTAATAGTTCATGCGCAACAAGGATCGGCTTCTTTATTGCAACGAAAATTAAAATTAGGTTATAATAGAGCAGGTAGATTAATTGACCAATTAGAAGCAGCTGGTATTGTTGGACAATTTGAAGGAAGCAAAGCTAGACAAGTATTAGTACCTGATGAAATGTCTTTAAATCAATTATTAGATAACGAACCAACATAAGTTTAAAAGAACGTGATAGAATGAAAAAACTAGTCTTATTTTTAACAGTACTTTTTTTAAGTATTTCAACTTTTAGCCAAAATTCAAATGAAGCAAAAAGCTTGTTAGATGAAGTGGCAAAAAAAGTTGAAACTTACGAAAACATATATATTGAATTTAATCATAAATTTGATAATTCAGAAGCTGAAATTCACCAGGAAACAAGAGGTAGTGTTACTTTAAAAGGAGATTTGTACCATCTAAACTATATGGGTACCGAACAACTTTTTGATGGCAATAAAGTTTATTTAATTATTCATGAAGATGAAGAAGTTATTATCCAAAAACCTTCAGAAAACGAAGAAGAAACACTAACACCTTCAAAGATGTTTTCGTTTTATAAAAATGGTTACACTTATAAAATGGGTGAATTAAAAAACATAAAAGGTATTAAAATACAATATGTTAAACTAACACCTATTGATAGTAATTCTGAAATTACCAGCGTACTTGTTGGAATAGATATTAAAACTAAACATATTTACAATGTAATTGAAACTGGAGCAAACAGTACAATTACAACACTTGAAGTAAGAACTTTCAAAACAAATCAGCCTATATCAGAAAAGCTTTTTATCTTTGACACATCAAAATACAGAGATCAAAAAAAATACACCATTTCTGAACCAAAATAATAGCGTTGAAAATATTTGACAAATACATTTTAAAAAGTTTTATAGAACCATTGTTAGCTACATTTTTTGTAGTACTTTTTGTTTTAGTTATGCAATCACTATGGCTTGCATTTGATGAAATTGCAGGAAAGGGAATTGACATTTTTTTTATACTTAAATTTTTAGGTTATTTAGCACTAATGCTTACACCTACAGCACTACCAATAGGCATATTGTTATCATCTATAATGGCTATGGGTAACTTATCGGAAAACTATGAAATGGCTGCAATTAAATCGGCTGGTATTTCATTAAAAAGAGTGATAAGACCCTTAATTATTTTAACTTTATTTATAAGCGCATTAAACTTTGTATTTTTAAATAATATTTATCCTTGGGCTACATTAAAGCAAAAGAATTTATATTTAAATATGAAAAAGAAAAAACCAGCGTTAGCATTGGTTCCAGGTGCATTTAATACTGAAATACCTGGGTATAGTATAAAGTTTGAAGAAAAATACGGTGAAGAAGAAAATTTACTTAAAAATGTTCAAATATCAGATTTAAGTGCTGCCAAAGGAAAGATAAAAGTAATTACTGCTGAAAAAGGAATAATTTCTACTACTGAAGGTAGTAAATACATGACATTAACTTTAGAAAACGGTAATTATTATGAAGAGCATGTAACCAAATCTATGAAGCCAGATGAAAGGGCTAAAATGCCTGCTTCTAATGCAACTTTTAAAAAATACACTATAAATATTGATATTTCTTCTTTTAGTGATGACGACAAGTTAGATGATGAAAGAGTAAAAACACATCAAGGAATGTTAAGTATCGTTCAGCTAGATTCTACTTCAAGAAAAACAAAAGAAAACTACGATGTGTTTGTAACTAATAGAGCTGATTATTTTTACAACATTATAGAGGCTAAAAAGTTATATAAATATCATGATACATTAATTGATGACAAATTAGATGCTGATATTCTTCAAAATTTTAATACTAAAAATAAAACTATTGTATTAAGCGAATCTCTTCAGCTTTTGAAAAGAACTATTGATCGCAATGGAAGTCAGAAAAAAGCATTTAAAGATAAAAGAAAATTATTAAACCTGTATGACCATGAAATTAGTTACAGAATTTCATTTGCACTAGCTTGTTTAGTTCTTTTCTTTATTGGTGCTCCACTAGGTTCAATTGTTAGAAAAGGAGGCTTTGGTTTACCAATGATATTAGCTATTTCTGTATTTGTAATCTATTTTTTCATATCAAAATTAGGTGGTAACTTATCTGAAGAAAGTGTAATTTCAGCTTTATTTGGAAGTTGGCTTTCAACCATAATTTTATTGCCTTTTGGTATTTTATTAACTAGAAGGGCAACAAAAGGAATGGGTATTTTTAATATAGATTCAGTATTTTCAAAATTTCAAAATTTTTTTAAAAGGTTTATTAAAACAACCAACAACACATAAAATGAAAAGTAATACAAATAACATTCAATTAAATACAATTCAAGAAGCCATTGAAGACATTAAAAATGGTAAAATGATTATTGTTGTTGATGATGAAGATAGAGAAAACGAAGGCGATTTTATTGCAGCTGCTGAATGTGTTACACCTGAAATGATTAATTTCATGGCAAAACACGGTAGAGGTTTAATTTGCGCTCCTTTAACTGAAACTCGTTGTGAAGAATTAGATTTACCACTTATGGTAAATAAAAATACGGTATTGCATAATACACAATTTACTGTTTCAATAGATTTAATTGGAAATGGTTGTACAACTGGTATTTCAGCTCAAGACAGATCAAAAACAATAAAAGCTTTAACATCAAAAAACACAAAACCTGATGATTTTGGAAGACCTGGTCATATTTTTCCTTTAAGAGCAAAAGAAGGTGGTGTTTTAAGAAGGACAGGGCATACAGAAGCATCAATAGATTTAGCACGTTTAGCTGGTTTTCAACCATCAGGTATCTTAGTTGAAATTTTAAATGAAGATGGTACAATGGCTCGTTTGCCACAATTATTAGAAGTTGCAAAAAAGTTTGATTTAAAAATTATTTCAATTGAAGCTTTAGTTGCATATCGTATGAAATATGATTCGCTAATTTATAAAGTTGAAGATTTTACCATGCAAACTCGTTTTGGTGAATTTAGATTAAGAGCCTATAAGCAAACCACAAATAATCAAGTTCATTTAGCCTTAACAAAAGGTTCTTGGAGTGAAGATGAATCTGTGATGGTTCGTGTAAACTCATCATTAATTAATAATGATATTATTAGACTTTTAACCAATAAACCTGATGATACTTTCTCAAGAATTTTTAAAATGATTGATAAAGAAGGTAAAGGTGCAGTTGTATTTATTAGTCAAGAAAACCAATCTTTTAACTTAATAAATCGTTTATCACTTTTAAAAGAAGCTCAAAAAGAAACAGAAAATAAAGTTCCTCAGATAAAACCCGATGATAAAGATTTTGGTATTGGTGCACAAATTTTACACGATTTAGAAATTAGTAAAATTAAAGTTTTATCAAATGCACCCTCAGTTACTAAGCGAATTGGTATGACTGGTTACGGACTTGAAATTGTTGAATATTTGAATTATTAATTAGCAAATTTTAAAATGAAACGGTATTTATTACTAAGTATTTTAACCATCTTACTTGTTTCATGTAATAAAAATAGTGCGAAAATTAAACTAAATAGCAACCAAGCTTCAAAAACAAATAATAGTTTTGAAATTAAAGGAACGATAGAAAATTTTTATCCTGAAAAAGTTTATTTAAATAAAATAATTGGAAATTCTTTTTATGAAATAGATTCTTGCGTAATTGATAATAATAATTTTTCATTTAAAGGAATAGTAGATTTTCCTGAACGATTTGCCTTAACTTATCAAAATTATTCTTCTGCTTCAATTATAATTATTGAGAATACAACTTTTAATGTATTTATAAATTCAGATGCTATAAATGACCCTTTAATAAACGGCTCTCAACTTAATGATGAACTAAATGAATACAAAACAGCTTCTAAAAATATTTTCAAAAAAATAGATTATTTATTTCCTCAATTTCAAAAAGCAAGGCTTGAGAATGATGCTAGTGAATTGAAGAAAATAGGAAGTGAAATAAAAAATATTGAAACAGATTTTACTAAATTTAGCTACAACTTTATATTAAAATATAAAAACTCATATGTCTCAGCAATTATTTTGAGAGACCTCTTAAAATCAACAACTGTAGATACTTTTCAGATTAAAGAAACGTATAAAACACTATCATTAGAAGTTAAAAATTCTCCTGACGCGCAATTAGTAGCTTCATTTTTAAATTTACATTAAAAAACTAAAATCTGTTTCAGGCGGTAATTCTAAAGCTGCTTTATTTCGCTGAAATAAACGAGCATTAAAACCTCCTTTTAAAGTTATTTTATTTCCTTCAAACAATAACCAACTTCCTTCTCTTAAACCTAGAACGGGTGTTTCATTTATAGTATGATATTCATTAATACGGGTTTCTCTTGTTTCACCCATATGTGTAGAATTTGTATTTGGATCTAAATAATGACAATTTAAATTAAAATTTAAAAACTTAAATGTATCAAAACTTGGCGGATAAATTATTGGCATATCATTTGTGTTTTGCATAGTCACACCAGTAATAACACTACCAGCACTTGTTCCAAAATATGGCACGCCATTTTCAACAACATTTTTTATTGTTGATATTAACTTGTTAGCATACAACTGTTTTGTTAACAAAAAGGTATTACCACCACCAACAAAAATTGCTTTTGCATTATTTACTGCTTCAATGGGGTTTTTAAATTGATGAATACCTTTTAATTTAATATTAATTTTTTCAAATCCACTTTGTGCTATGCTTGTATACTCGTCATGTGTAAGTCCGCTTGGTCTTGCGTATGGAATAAATAAAATTTCTTGAATTCCTTTAAAAAAAACTGATAGTTCAGGTAACATATACTCTAAATATCCTTTTCCATGAACGGTTGAAGTGCTTGCTATAAATAGTTTTTTCATTAAAATTTAATTTTATCAAAGATACAAATTTTCAATCTTTAACATAAGTTTACCAATACATTAATACAGTTTTAAGATTTCAATATCGTAATTTGTTTTAATGAATTTAAGATTAACCAACTTATATTTTTTCATTTTTCTTGCTATGAAAAGTTTTGCTCAAGAAAAAGCTATCACTATTTCTGGAAATACATTAAGCTTTCAGAATACAGTTAGCAATGTTCATATTTTAAATTTATCTTCAAAACGTGGTACAATTAGTAATGAAAATGGTGAATTTGAATTAAGTGTAATTAAGAATGATACGTTGCTAATTTCATCAATTCAACATAAAAAAGTTAAAATTATTATTACAGAGGAGCACATGATTTCTAAAAAAATTATAATCTATTTAAAACCCACTGTTACTATTTTAGATGAAGTTTATTTACACGGCTTAACTGGTAGTTTAAATTCAGATATAGATAATACACCCATAGATACTTTACCAAATCATAATTTTATTATTAAGAAAAGTGATTTAGCAAAAAAGTTACCACCTGATACTCATGGTTTTTTAAATTCACCGAATGCCCAAGATATGACAGATCCAGTTAAAATGAATGGTGTTGGTGGAAGTGCAAGAGTGCCTGATTACTATATGATTAAAGTTAGAAAATTAAAACGTGAGTTAAAAAAGAAAAAAGCATTTCCTATTCAAATAAAAAAAGAACTAGGAATTAACTATTTCACAAATAAATTACAGATCCCTATTGATGAAATAGATAGGTTTTTAGCTTATTGTGAAAACAAAAATATTATTGAACATTACAACAAAAACAATTTACTACAAGTTATTAAAATATTGCAAGAAGAAAGTAAAACATATCATGAAATTAAAAATTAACACACTTAAATTTTTACTGTTTTTATTCATAATTAGTATGCAAAAATCAGTAGCTCAAGAAATAACTGTTAAACTTGAAGGAGTTGTCAAATACAATTCAACATTATTACAAGACATTAATATTCTTAATAAAGCTACACTGTTTGGTACTTCTAGTTCTATAAAAGGAAGTTTTACAATTTATGCCAAAGAAGGAGATTCTATATTATTCTCATCATTAGTATATGAAGATAGGGTTATAAAAATTACAAGAAATCATTTAAACTCAAAAAAAATCACAGTTCATTTAGAACCAGACTATGAACAATTAGATGAAGTAATGATTGAAAAAGAAATATTTATTAACTGGAAAAGTGCTGCCGTACCAAAGGGAACAATTTTAAGTATTGATGAAATGTCAGCTAAAAAAGCACCCAATGCACGAAATTTAACAGATCCAAATGCACAAGCCGGCGGATTAAATCCCATTACATTATTTATGATGCTCACAAAAAAAGCACGCTTAAAACGAAAAGAAAGAAAACTAGAACTAGAAAAAAATAAAAGGCTTAAAGCTGAATTTGCAACTACAATTAAAAATGAATATGAAGCAACTTTTTTTAGCGATGTGCTACATATTTCAGAAAAAAACATCTATTTATTTTTAGACTACTGCGAAGGAAATGGCTTACCAGATTTCTATAAAAGCGAAGAAATTGTAGTTAAAAACTTCTTAATAAAACAATCTAAAGACTTTAAATTAATTCAGAAATAATAATTTAGCATTAAATATGTGTCCTTTAAAATGCTTTTTGTTTATTAGCAACAAAATAAATTAGAATGAGCTTAAAAAAATATTTATATATCCTTTTTTTAATTCCGTTAGTTGCATTTACTATGCACAAATACTACATAAGTTTATGTGAAATTGAACATAATGAAGAACAAAAATCACTTCAAATAACAATTGGGCTTTTTATTGATGATCTTGAGTTTACACTTAATAAAAAACATAAAAAAACACTCAATCTAGCAACAAAACAAGAAGTTGAAAATATTGATGATTATTATCAGTCTTATTTAAACAATCATTTCAAAATTACAGTAAATAACAACTTAAAATCTTATACGTATATTGGAAAAGAATATGATGATGATATTGTTCGTTTTTACTTAGAAATAACCAATATTGAAGAAATAAAAGCCCTTGAGATTATAAATAATTTACTTTTTAAAGATTTTAAAGAACAACAAAATATTGTTAAAATAAAAGCAAACAATATTCATAAAACTTTCTATTTAACAGCTAAAAATGATAAAGGTTTGTTAAATTTTTAAGCAACTACACTTTATCTTACCTAAAATAATTAATTTTCAAAACATTTTTCACAAATTAACTACCCATGAAAAAAATATTCATTTTAGCAATTTCAATTGCATGCATATCAACATCATTTTATGCACAAGAAGTAAAATCCGAACAAAAAGCACATTACAATACTAGTAAATTTAAGCAACTAAAAGACAAGCTGCCAACACCTAACAAACAGCACACTGCCTCTGGTGCTCCGGGTTATGAATACACCCAGCAACAAGTTGATTATAAAATGAACATTGTTTTAGATGAAAAAAATAATAAACTTTTTGGTGAAGAAACTATTACATACCATAATAATTCTAAAGATAATTTAGACTATTTATGGGTGCAACTAGATCAAAATATGCGTGCTCCAAATTCAAAAACTAATGAAATAAAAGGTGGTGGACCAGACGCTTTATATTCTCCTTCAAAATTTACAAAACAATTTATGGGAAAACCTTTTCAAGGAGGTTTTAATATTGAATATATTACAGATATTTCTGGTAATGACTTAAATCATATGGTAAACAATACCATGATGCGTGTTGATTTGCCTAAACCTTTAGCTTCAGGTGAAAAATTTATATTTAATATAAAATGGTGGTATAATATTAACGATTACACATCAATTAGAGGTAGATCTGGATATGAACCATTTTCTGATGGGAATAATTTATATGTTATTGCTCAATTTTTTCCTCGTTTAGCGGTATATAACAATGTTGAAGGTTGGCAAAATATGCAATTTTGGGGACGAAGTGAGTTTGCTTTAGAATTTGGAAATTATGAAGTTTCAATTACAACTCCAAAAGATCATATATTAAACGCAACTGGTGTAATTCAAAACCCTAAAGATGTATTTACAAATAAACAGTACAAAAGGTACATCGATGCAAAAACTACTTATGACAATCCTGTATTCATTGTAACTCCTGAAGAAGCTCTTGAAACTGAAAAAGAAAAATCTAATAAAACTAAAACTTGGAAAATCTATGCTGAAAATGTTCGTGATTTTGCATTTGCAAGCTCTCGTAAATTAATTTGGGATGCTATGGCAGTTAAATTAAATGATAGAACTGTAATGGCATATTCTTTATATCCTAATGAAGGGAATCCTCTTTGGGAAGAGCATTCAACAAGAGTTGTTGCTAATACTTTAAAAGTTTATTCTGAACATACTTTCGATTATCCGTATCCACACGCAACATCGGTTAATGCAAAACGTCAAGGAATGGAATATCCTATGATTTGTTGGAATTATGGAAGACCAAATGCTAATGGAAAATATTCTGAAAGAACAAAAAAAGGAATGATTGGTGTTGTAACACATGAAGTTGGTCATAACTTTTTTCCAATGATTGTAAATTCAGATGAACGCCAATGGACTTGGATGGATGAAGGCTTAAATTCCTTCGTTGAAATATTAGCTGAATACAAATACGATTCAGAGTTGTTCCCAATGAAAAGCACCGCTAAAGATATTACTAGATATATGTCTGGCGATCAGAGTAAACTTTCACCAATCATGTCTCAAGGTGGTACAGTTATAAATTTTGGATCTAATGCTTACGCAAAACCTGCTGCTGGTTTATATATTTTAAGGCAAACCATTATGGGCCCTGAATTATTTGACTACGCTTTTAAAACTTATGCAAAACGTTGGGCATTTAAACATCCTACTCCTGCAGATTTTTTTAGAACTATGGAAGATGCATCTGCAATGGATTTAGACTGGTTTTGGAGAGGTTGGTTTTACACTACTGGAAATACTGATATTGGTATAAAAGAAGTTAAAAAATTCTATGTGACAAATAAACCAACTGAACGTGCTAAAAACATGGCAAAAGCTTACGGAATTACTGTAGATCAATTACCTCCTTCTTTATATTTAGTTTCTGAAGACAGTAAAGAATTCGATAAAAATCTGAAAAAGAAAAAACCTGAAGATTATAATTTATTAAGCGATTATGTTGAACAAAACTTTACTTCAGAAGAAAAAGCTACGTTAAAAGCTCCTAAATATTTTTATGAATTGGTTTTTGAAAAACCAGGTGATTTAGTTATGCCAATTATTGTTGAATTTGAATACGAAGATGGCACAAAAGAACGCAAGCAATATCCTGCTGAAATTTGGAGATTGAATGACGAAGAAGTAACAAAAGTATTTCCATCAAGTAAAGTAATTAAAAATATTACTGTAGATCCTGATGAACAAACTGCAGATGTTGATTTAACAAATAACAGCTGGCCAAAAAATAAAGAAACTAAGTTTGAACAATTTAAACGAAATCAAATTAAAGGATAAAAAATTTAGCCACTCATTTTGAGTGGCTTTTTTCTTTTATAAAATATTACCTATTTTAGAAACCTGAAATTAACCAAATTATTCATGAAAAAATCACTATTCATTACAACACTTTTATTGTTATTAGTTAACACAACTATATCTCAAGAAGTTGAAACACAAAAAGCACATTATAATACTAGTAAATTTAAACAACTAAAAGAAAAACTTCCTACACCCAATAGTCAACATACGGCTTCAGGAGCTCCTGGTTATGAATATACCCAACAACAAGTTGATTATAAAATGGATATTATTTTAGATGATGATAACCAACGAATTTATGGAGAAGAAACTATCACATATCATAATAACTCAAAAGATAATTTAGAGTATTTATGGATACAACTTGACCAAAACATGCGTGCTTCAGATTCAAAAACAACCGATATACAAGGTAGTGGCGCAAGCGTGTTATATTCTCCTTCAAAATTTTCAAAAACATTTATAGAAGAACCTTTTGATGGCGGATTTAAAATAGAATATGTAAAAAATATTGATGGTAGTGATGCATCATATTTAATCAATCAAACAATGATGCGTTTAAATTTAAACGAACCTTTAGTTTCGGGAGCAACACATTCATTTAAAATTAAATGGTGGTATAATATAAACAATCATGTAAGCCAAGGTGGCCGTTCTGGGTTTGAACATTTTCCATCTGACGGAAACAACAGTTATGTTATTGCTCAATTTTTTCCAAGATTATGTGTTTATGATAATGTTGATGGTTGGCAAAATATGCAGTTTTGGGGACGTAGTGAGTTTGCTTTAGAATTTGGAAATTATGAAGTAACTATTACAACACCAGATGATCACATGTTAGGTGCAACGGGTGTACTTCAAAATGAAAAAGAAGTACTTACAAAAACACAACAAAAAAGGTTAGCTGAAGCAAGAAAAACTTTCAATAACCCAGTTATTATTGTTACCCAAGATGAAGCTATTCAAATAGAAAAAAACCAATCTAAGAAAACAAAAACTTGGAAATTTATTGCAAATAATGTTAGAGATTATGCATTCGCTACATCTAGAAAATTTATTTGGGATGCTATGGCAGTTGATATTAGTGGAAAAACCGTTATGGCTTATTCTTATTATTCAAAAGAAGCAAATCCATTATATGGAGATCACTCTACAAAAGCTGTTGCACAAGCTTTAATTACGTATTCAAAACATACTATAGATTATCCATATCACAAAGCCATTTCGGTTGATGGACAAATGGGAATGGAATATCCACAAATTTGTTTCAATCCGGGAAGACCAAACCCTGATGGAACTTATTCTGACAGAACAAAGTATAGAATGATTGGTGTAACTATTCATGAAGTTGGTCATAATTTCTTTCCCATGATTATTAATTCTGATGAACGCCAATGGACTTGGATGGATGAAGGTCTAAATTCTTTTGTTCAAATATTAGCTCAAATTGAATATGAAGATGGATATCCTCTAAATAGAGGTTTACCAAAAAACATTGTAGGTTATATGAAGGGAGATCAATCTAAAATTGCTCCAATAATGACTCAAGGTGATCATCTTTATCAATTTGGAAATAATGCGTATGCAAAACCTGCTGCGGGATTGTGGATGCTAAGAAGCACAATTATGGGTCCTGAATTATTTGACTACGCTTTTAAAACCTATGCAAAACGTTGGGCTTTTAAACATCCTACTCCTGCAGATTTTTTTAGAACTATGGAAGATGCATCTGCAATGGATTTAGACTGGTTTTGGAGAGGTTGGTTTTACACTACTGGAAATACTGATATTGGTATAAAAGAAGTTAAAAAATTCTATGTGACAAATAAACCAACTGAACGTGCTAAAAACATGGCAAAAGCTTACGGAATTACTGTAGATCAATTACCACCTTCTTTATATTTAGTTTCTGAAGACAGTAAAGAATTCGATAAAAATTTGAAAAAGAAAAAACCTGAAGATTATAATTTATTAAGTGATTATGTTGAGCAAAACTTTACCTCAGAAGAAAAAGCTACGTTAAAAGCTCCTAAATATTTTTATGAGTTAGTTTTTGAAAAACCAGGCGAATTAGTCATGCCAATTATTGTTGAATTTGAATATGAAGATGGCTCCAAAGAACGCAAGCAATATCCTGCTGAAATTTGGAGGTTAAATGATAATGAAGTAACAAAAGTTTTCCCTTCAAGTAAAGCTATTAAAAATATTACTGTAGATCCTGATCAAGAAACTGCTGATGTTGATTTAAGCAACAATAGCTGGCCAAAAAATAAAGAAACTAAGTTTGAGCAATTTAAACGAAATCAAATTAAAGGATAAAAGAAAAAAGCCACTCAAAATGAGTGGCTTTTTTTTATTATTCAATAATAATATTATGTTTTACTAACAAACCTGAAAGGCCTTGTTGTGAAAATTTTGCTTTTTTAATACTATTCTCTTCAGGATTCATTGAATAATTATAAGAACTTCTAAAATCAGCTTTTTCTAATTTCGTGTCATTAAAAATACTTCCTTTAAAATCACAATTATTAAATACTGAATTTGTTAAATTAGTTTCGGTAAAATCAACTTCAATTAACTTAGAATTTGTAAATTTTGTATTCTTTAGTGGTAACTTATAAAATGATGCTAAATTAAGATCACAACCTTCAAAATTTAATGCTAACAAAAAAACATCACATTCATAAAAATGAATACCTAATAATTTACAGTTTATAAAATTTACATCTTTAAAAGATGTGTTTTTAACTTTCGTTAAACCTAGGTCACACGTATCAAATTCACATTCAATAAATGTATAATTTGATAAATTTGAGTTGGAGAAATTACAGTTAATAAACGTGCAATTATCATATTCACCTCTTGGGAATTTTTCAACAGAAAAATCTACCTTCTCAAATATTTTATCTTCAAAAAACAAGTCTAACATTCTAAATATTAAACCTTTTGTTTACGAAACATAAAATACAAACCAACCAAAACAAGCGGAATACTTAACCACTGACCTGTGTTTAACGCCCAACTAGCACGTTCATCAACTTGAGCTTCTTTAAAGAATTCAATAACAAATCTAACCGACCAAAGTAGCACAAAAAACAACCCGAAAATGTATCCTAATTTATCTTTTTTAGTTGTTTTCCAATACGCAAACCAAAGAATAATAAAAATACCTAAGTAACATATTGCTTCATATAATTGAGCTGGGTGACGAGGAAAATCTTCTCCCAATCTTTTAAATACAAACCCAAAATCAGAATTTGTTGGTTTTCCAATGATTTCAGAATTCATTAAATTTCCAATTCTTACAAACATAGCACCTAACGCAACCGGAACAACAATTCTATCTAAAATAAATAAGATAGGTTTTTTAAGTACCTTTTTGCTAAATAAATACATTGCTATAATTACTCCTATAGCTGCACCGTGACTTGCCAACCCAGCAAAACCAGTAAATTCAAATTTTGGAGAAAATCTGAATGGCAAAATTACTTCTAATGGTTTTTCAATTAAAAATTGAGGATCATAAAATAAAAAATGACCAAGCCTCGCTCCTATTAAAGTTGACACTACAACATATATAAATAACGTATCTAATTTTTCTAATGAAATTTTTTCTTCAATAAATATTTTTTTCATTAAATATAAACCCAACATAAATGCTATTACAAACATTAAACTATAATAACGAATTGCAACAGGTCCTAGTTTAAATAATATTGGTGAAGGATTCCAGTCTATTTGAAGTAACATCATTCTTTATATCTTTTTTTTGAATTATTATTCTAGTCAACTTTTACTATTTAAAGAACACTAAAATACAATTTAATAGTTAAACTTATTTCTTTTTTGAAGTATGGTTTTTTTCATCCTTTTCAGGAACTGGATCATAACCACTTCCTCCCCAAGGGTGACAACTACCAATGCGTTTAATAGCTAATTTTCCACCTTTAAAAAACCCATGTTTTTGCAATGCTTCTAATGTATAACTTGAACAAGTTGGTGAATATCTACAACTTGAAGGTGTATAAGGTGAAATTGCTGCTTGGTAAAACCTAACCAACCAAATAAAAGGGATTGCCAATATTTTAGTTATGCTTTTCAATTTAATTTACCGAAAAAGTTGTTCCATCTTTTCCATCTTTTAATTGAATTCCTAAAGCTGCTAGTTCATCTCTAATTTTATCTGAAAGTGCCCAATCTTTATTATCACGAGCCTCTTTTCTCATGTTTATCAACATCTCTACTACTCCACTTATTTTATCAGAACTATCTTGTTGTTCTTCATTTTGCAAGCCCAAGACATCATATACAAAAACGTATATTGTTGATTTAAATTCTTCTAAATCTTCAGCTGTTAATGTCTCTTTTTTATCAATTAGTAAATTCACATATTTTACAGCTTCAAATAATTGTGCAATTAAAACCGGACTGTTAAAATCGTCGTTCATTGCATCATAACATTTTTGTTTCCAAGCTTTAATATCAATTGTTGAAGTAGAACCCGCTTCAATTTTATCTAATTTATTAATTGCTTCAATTAGTTTTAAATAACCTTTTTCTGAAGCTTCTAAACCAGCGCTTGTGAAATCTAAAATGCTTCTGTAATTTGCTTGAAACATAAAAAAACGAGTTGCACTTGGAGAAAACGGCTTACTTAAAATATTATTCTCACCTGAAAATATTTCATTTGGCAAAATATAATTCCCTGTTGATTTAGACATTTTTTGACCATTCAAAATTAACATATTTGCATGCATCCAATAATTTACCGGATTTACATGATTATTAACTTTAGATTGCGCAATTTCACACTCATGATGTGGAAATTTTAAATCCATTCCACCACCGTGAATATCAAAAGTTTTTCCTAAGTATTTTGTACTCATTGCTGAACATTCTAAATGCCAACCCGGAAAACCATCGCTCCAAGGTGAAGGCCAACGCATAATATGACTTTCATCGGCTTTTTTCCAAAGTGCAAAATCTTGTGGGTTTTTCTTTTCAGATTGCCCGTCTAATACACGTGTGTTTTCAATAGTATCTTCAACGTTTCTACCTGAAAGAATACCATAATTTTCTGTTTCGTTATATTTTAATACATCAAAATAAACCGAACCATTAATTTCATATGCCAAACCTTTAGCCAAGATATCTTTAATAATTTCAATTTGTTCAATAATATGACCTGTAGCTGTTGGCTCAATACTTGGTGGTAAAAAATTTAATTTTTGAAGAATTGTATGGAAATCAACTGTATATTTTTGAACAACTTCCATTGGCTCAATTTTTTCTAATCGTGCTTTTGTAGAAATTTTATCTTCAGAATCATCATCAGTTAAATGTCCTGCATCTGTAATATTGCGAACATATCTTACTTTATATCCTAAATGTTTTAAATAACGAAAAATCAAATCAAAAGACATAAAGGTTCTAACATTTCCTAAATGTACATTGCTATAAACGGTAGGACCACAAACATACATTCCAACATTACCTTCTAATACCGGTTTGAAAATTTCTTTAGATTTACTTAAAGAATTGTATATTTTTAGCTGATTTGTTTTGTATAATTCCATTAATTGTAGCTTATTTTTGAAGTTGTAAAGATAAAAACAAATCCCTAATGGAAAAATTATACTACACTAGATTTTGTAGTGTATAAAATGAAGTAAAAGACGGTGTTAATTTAAATTAACTGTGCTATAAACACCCGTTACAAATAGTTTATTTGAAGAACTTTTATCTTCAAAAAAACCTTGAATAGTATCTACACCATCCTTTTTTGACTTGCTAGATTTATATAAAGAATCTTTAATGAAAATAGTTGATTTTTTACTATTCAAATTGTAGCTAAAAGATGCATCTGATAAGTTTAAAGTTCCTTTTGCATAATCTAAAATTACATTTAAATTCTTAAATTCTGGTATAATTTCTAATACTTCTAATGAACCAAATTTTTGACTTAAAGCTACATCATTTCCCACTTTTTCTATCACAACATCAGATGAATTTGAAAATAAATTAGCATTTGAAAATGTTCCAAACGTAGCGTTTGGAACATTTTTTAAGGTTATATTTCCTGAATTTATAGTGTTAATTAAAACAGGTGAATTAGAAAATTTTAATTCATTATCACCCTCAATTATGCCACCTATAAAATCACCATAAGATAAATTAGCCGACATTTTAGTATTAGAATTTGGTACATTCAATTTTCCATGTCTTACATTTAAATCAAAAGTTGCCTTTTTTGGAACTTTAACTTTAAAATATTTTCTAATTTTAACTTTAGAGTTTTTCTTGTCTTTAAAATGAAAATAAACATTTTCACCATGATTAATTGAATCAAACTTACCTTCTTCTCTCATTTTTTTAATCATTTCCTTAGCCATTTTACTAGCTTCCTTAGCTTCTTTCATCTGCTCTTTAAATTCAATTTTATTTTCAAGCATTTCTTTTCTAACTTTCTCGGCTATTTTTTTAGATTCAATCATCATATTCTTAAACTCTTTAGAGTTTTTTAGCTCTTTCACTTCTTTAGCCATTTTTTTGGTAGCTTTTTTAAACTCAACCATATCCTTTTTATACTCATCAGAATTTCTAACAGAATCTAATTTCATTTTCCAATCGCTATTTTTAAATTTCTTCACCTGTTTAGCAACCTTAGCTTTATAACTTTTTAAATAGCTTGAATCTTTTTTATACATTTCATAGTCAAAATCAAGTTCTTCAAGATGTATTTCTGGAATCTCAGGCATATCTGGCATTTCAAACTCTGCAAACTCAATTTCAGGCATTTCAAAATGTGGAATTTCTATGTTAGCTTCCTGAAAATCAAAATTGAAATCAAAGTTAAATTCAAAATTATCAGATAATGATGTTATTTCAACTTTTCTTTTATTACCCATAGCTTCAAAATTCCAATTTTCTAAAATTTTATTTGCTTCATCTTTAGGTACACCTTCAACTTCCATTACAGCTTCAATTGAGACTTCATTTCTGTTCCATGTTTCAATATCAACATCTGTATTATCGGCTAAAATTTCAATAATAACATCTGAATTAACTTTAAATTTTTCAGTTATTTTTTTGTCAAACTTTTGTGCTTGTACACTAATTGCAATAAGCAATAATGCTAAAGTGACTATTTTATACTTGTAAGTTTTCATTTTGTGTAATATTAAGTTTTTTTAATTCGTTTAATTGCTCTTTAAGCTGGTACAATAATTTTAAACGTAGTTGCAAATTATCTATTAAAGCATTAATTGTTTTTTCATTTAGACCTTCAGTGTTTAATTCTTTAGTAAGTAATTTATACTCACTTGTTAATTCTCCTATTTTCTCTAAATAACCATCTAACAATTCTTTATTTTCTGAGTTTTCTTGAAGGCTTGAAATTTCAGTATTTATACTTGCCAAATAATAACTTTCAATATTTTTTAATTCTGGAGAAATACTTCCCAAACTTTCAATTTTAGCTTTTTGAGGTGTTTCTTTAACTTTGTTTCCTGAAAAATTAAAGAGTGAAGAACCTAAACCAACAATAACTAAAAAAGAAGCCGCAATCTTTAAAAACTGATTATAGTTCTTTTTAGTGGCATGTAATTCTTGCTGCAATTTTGCTTCAAAACTAATTCTATGGTTTTTTGAAAGCTTTCTTGCTTGCATTGGTTCATTTTTTACTAATTCTCTTAAATCTTTAGGCATAATTATACTGTTTTAATTGACCTTTTAATTTGTTTTTACCACGCATTAACTGTGATCTTGATGTAACTTCAGTAATGTTTAACACTTTTGCAATTTCCTGATGATCAAACCCTTCAATTAAATACAAGTTTAAAACTACTTTATATTTTTCGGGTAAACTGTTAATTGCTGAAGTCACAATATCTGTTGTAACCTCTTCTTTAACTGTCCAATCACCATCATCTGCAATGGTTAGTTCTTTTTCTTCAATTGATACCAACTCAATTCTTTTCTTTTTCAAATAATCAATGCATTGATTAATTACAATTCTTTTAATCCAGGCGCCTATAGTAACTTCGCCTTTAAAGCTATTCATGTTTTTAAAAACTTTAATAAATGCATCTTGCATCATATCTTCAGCAACAAAGCTATCTTTCACATACCTTAGTGCAATAGTGAACATTGCTTGGCAATACATATCATACAATTGCATTTGTGCTTTTGCATTGTTTTGCTTACAATCTTCAACAATTTTGTTGTTTAAAAAAACCGTTTTACTCATTCAGTTGGTTACTTCTATTTATAAAGACGAAACATTATTTTGAGTGTGGCATTTTATCAAAATAAATATTTTAAATTTACGACAATTATTGAGTTTTCAACATGTCTAAAAAAAAATCATTAGAATCTGCTTTACATGAAGTTGAAGGAATTAAGCAACCTACAACTACTAATGACGCTTCAATTAAAAAAATTAAACTACAAAGAAGTAAGCTACCTTCGGAAAAAGAATTTGTTGAGGAAATTTTAAAGGGGAATATATCTTTTTTAAGTCGTGCAATTACTTTAGTTGAAAGTAACAACCCAACGCATCAAAAAAAAGCAACAGCCATTATAGAACAATGTTTACCGTATGCTAATAACTCTATTAGAATTGGAATTACAGGTGTGCCTGGTGTTGGAAAAAGTACTTTTATTGAAGTTTTTGGGAAACACTTTACTGATAAAGGAAAGAAAGTAGCAGTTTTAGCAATTGACCCAAGTAGTTCTATAAATAAGGGAAGTATTTTAGGTGATAAAACTAGAATGGAAGAATTGGTGAAAGACCAAAATGCTTACATTCGTCCTTCTCCAAGTGGTGAAAGTTTAGGCGGTGTTGCTCAAAAAACGCGTGAAACAATTATTTTATGTGAAGCTGCCGGTTTTAACACCATTTTTATTGAAACTGTAGGCGTTGGCCAAAGTGAAACAGCAGTACATTCTATGGTTGATTTCTTTTTACTATTAAAACTTGCAGGTGCCGGTGATGAATTGCAAGGAATTAAACGTGGAATAATTGAAATGGCTGATGCTATTGTAATTAATAAAGCAGACAAAGAGAATATAAAAAATGCTGAAATGGCTAAATTAGAATTCTCAAAAGCATTACATTTGTACCCCTTAAAAGAAAGCGGTTGGCAACCAAAAGTAACAACATGTAGTGCTTTTTATAATGAAGGGATTGATAATATTTACACTATAATTAATGATTATTTCAACTTAACAAAAACAAACGGTTATTTTGAACAAAAACGAAATGAGCAAAATAAATATTGGTTATTAGAAACTATTAATCAACAATTAACTGCTAATTTTTATAATAAAAAGGAAGTGAAAGACAGCTTAAAAAAATATTTTAAGGATATGAAAAACTTAAAAACAACGCCTTTTAAAGCTGCTGAAGAAATACTAAAACTATCAAAGAAATAATGACCAAATTATTTGATTTATGTATAGTTATACCTTGTTATAACGAAGAAAAAAGATTTAACAGAGAACGTATGTGTGACTTTTTAAAGTTACAACAAAACGTTTTATTGTGTTTTGTAAATGATGGCTCAAGTGATCAAACTTTTGAAATATTGAATTCTTTAAAAAGTACCTATCCTAAAAATATTGAGGCAATTTCTATTAAAAATAATGTAGGAAAAGCTGAAGCTGTTAGAACTGGTATTTTACACTGCAATAAACATTTTAAACATAAAAAAATTGCTTATTTAGACGCAGATTTAGCTACAACTTTAGAAGAATGCTACGAAATTAGTGAACTTGTTAAAGATGAAACCGTTTTTGCTTTTGGTTCAAGAATAGAAAAAATAGACAACAATATTCAACGAAAAGTTCATCGGTTTTATATTGGAAGAATAATTGCTACATTTATTTCAAGACAATTAAAATTAAACGTTTACGATACTCAATGTGGATGTAAAATAATAAACAGTAAACTTTCAGAACAACTTTTTTCTGAAAAATTTATTTCAAAATGGTTATTTGATGTTGAGATTTTTCATAGAATGATTAAAATTTATGGGAGAAATAAAATAGCTGAAATTTGTAAAGAAATTCCTTTAAAATCTTGGATAGATTATGATGAATCTAAAGTTAAAATGACTTACTTTTTTAAACTTTGGTTAGATTTATATAAAATTAAAAAAGCATACAGCTAACTTAACTATTAAATTTAAAATGACTTTGTTTTCAAAAAAAATCTCTCCTTACTTTTTAATTACAATTGCACTTATTTCATTTAGAGCCTTATTAAACTATGCAATTCCTTTAATGGATAAAACGGAGGCTCGTTATGCTGAAATAGCCAGAATTATGGCTGAAACCAATAATTGGATTACACCACAAATAGATTATGGTGTTCCGTTTTGGGCAAAGCCACCACTTTCAACTTGGTTATCTGCATTTAGTTTTGAATTATTTGGTGTGAATGAATTTGCAGCAAGATTACCTTATTTATTGTTGTGTATATTAATTGCGTTACTTATTGGAAAATATGCAAAACGAAAAGGATTAGATTTTTTTATTCCTGCTGTGATAATTTTCACAATTCCTGAGTTTTTAATACACGCTGGCGTAGTTTCAACGGATACAGCTTTAGCTTTTTGCGTTACTTTAGTCATGCTTTCTTTTTGGGAAGGAATTCACAACAAAGAACAACGGTTTTGGAAATATTTATTTTTTATTGGTGTTGGTTTAGGTTTGTTAGCAAAAGGCCCTATAATTATTATTTTAACTGGACCACCAATTTTTATTTGGCTTATTATATCAAAAGAATTTAAAAATTTATGGAAATCATTTCCTTGGATTATAGGTGTTATAATTACTGCTTTAGTGGCCGTTCCTTGGTATTATTTTGCTGAACAAAAATCTCCTGGTTTTATAGATTACTTTATTGTTGGTGAACATTTTAAGCGGTTTTTAAGCTCAGGGTGGCAGGGTGATAAATATGGTTTTCCTAAATCACAACCTTTTGGAATTATTTGGGTGTTTTTAATCGCTTTTGCAATTCCTTGGATTATAATTTTAATTAAAAAATTATGGCAAAATAAACTTGTACTTGTCAAAAATAAATGGGTACTCTACTTATTTTTATGGTTAGTATGGACTCCTTTATTTTTCACTATTTCAAAAAGTTTAATTCATCCGTATATAATGCCAGTAATGGTTCCAATAGCATTACTAATTACACATTGGTGGAAAGATCTTGTACATAAAAACAGAATTGTTTTTGGAAGTTTACTTTTCCCTGCAATTGCTTTTTTACTTCTTATTGGTTTAACATTTAGTGGTAAAAAAGAATTCTATATGAATTCTGACAAGTATTTAATTGAAAATACTTCTGAAAAAAATCTTCAAATTTATCATTGGCAAAAGAAAAGTTATTCTGGTCAATTTTACACAAAAGGAGCTATAAAAGCTGTTAAAGATACTCTTGAATTAAATAAACTAATTATAGAAAACAAACCATTTTTAATGATTATTCCTCATAAAAAAATTAAAAAAATGGGCAAAAAATCTATTCAGGATTTAGAACAAATAGATTCAAATAATAAAAAAGGAATGTATCTTTTTAAATAACTCTAGCTAACAACTTTTTAAGTTGCAATTACATTCAAAGCTTTTTTAATAATTGATATTTTTAATGTTTTACTTTTCATTTTATAAAACTCACCATCAATTTGCATATTAATTTGTGTATCATCATTTTTATCAATAACCAAATAATCTAATTGTTTGTAAATTACTTCATTTAACAAATAATGCTTCCTAACTAACACTAATAATCCAAAAATTAACATTTTTATATAACCAATTTTTGGAACAATAATAACATCTAATAATCCGTCTTGTAAAGATGCTTTTGGAGTAATTGTAATTTTGTTACCCATTTCATTTGAATTTGAAACAAATAATAAAAACGGATGTGTAAAAGTTTGTTTATCAGCTAATTTATATGTGTATTTTGAGTATTTATATGATTTAAAAGACTTTAACGATGCCTTTATATAAGTAATTAAACCCCGAGTAGGCATATTCTCATATTGTGAGATTATTTCAGCATCAATACCAATTCCCATATTGCTAAAAAAATAGGTTTCATTTACTTTACCAACATCAATTTTTAAGCTCTGTTGCTTTTTAATTAATGACATAGCTTTGTCAATATTTTTTGGAATTTTTAAATTTGAAGCCAATCCATTTCCTGAACCAACAGCAATTATTCCCAATAAAATTGGTGTATTTATTAAACAACTAGCAACTTCATTAATTGTCCCATCTCCACCGCAAGCAACTATAATATCAGCATTTTCACTTATAGAAGCATCTGTTAATATAATTGCATGTTTATTGTATTCAGTATATTTTAATGTGATATCATACATATTTGCAGGGAAATGTTCACGAATCAAATCTATATGTATTACGTGTTTCCCGTTTCCAGAAATAGGGTTAATTATAAAGTGAATTTGCTGCATATTTTAATTAGTTTTTGCTTTTAGGCAATGTATATTTTCTTTCTTTATACAAATAAGAAGCTGTAACTATATGACCTAAAGCATCTTTAGCTAATTCACTATTTACATTTTCAACAGGTGCTAACTCATCATCTTTAGACACTTTAAATTGAATAGGCTTTTTCCCAGATTGAAGAACTACCAAATCATCTCCATTTCTAAATGCATTTGTACTGTAAAACTGCATAATAGCTCTGCCTGGAATAGAATCATGAAGTTTAAATAAATTTCTACCTATCATTGGCGTTTCCATATCCATACCCATTAAATCTAATAACGTTGGTGGCATATCTAATTGGCTACAGAGCTTTTCATAGTTAAGTTCCCCATCTAAATTTGGCGCTATAATTAAAGCTGGAATATGAAATTTATTTACAGGAATGATGTCTTTTCCCCAAGTTCTTGTATTATGATCGGCAATAATTATAAATACAGTATTTTTATAATAAGCTTCTTTTTTTGCTAGTTTAAAAAATTCACCTATTGCATAATCTGCATATTTAATAGCGTTATTAACTGTGTTTTTTTTCTTGTCAAACAATTCAATTTTATCATCAGGAAATTCAAAAGGTTCATGGTTTGAACTTGAAAACATTAAAGAGAAAAATGGTTTTTCGCCATATGATTTATACAATTCATTTCCTTTTTTCACTAAAGATTCATCTGAAACTCCCCAAGTTCCTTTAAAATCATATTCATTTTTTTTATAATCACCTTCATCTATAATTTCATCAAAACCATTTCCATTAAAAAAAGAAGCCATATTATCAAAATTTGCTGAGCCTCCATATACAAAACTAGTTTCATATCCTTTTCTCTTTAAAGCATCGGCAAGTGTAAAAAACCCGTTTTGAGATTTCCCTAGTTTAACAACACTTCTAGATGGTGTTGGCAAAAAACCAGTAGTTACAGCTTCAATTCCTCTTACACTTCTTGTTCCAGTTGCATATAAATTTGTAAAAAGCATTCCTTCTTTACTTAAAGCATCAAAGTTTGGTGTTAGAGGTAAACCTCCTAAAACACCAACATATTCTGCTCCAATACTTTCTTGTAAAAAAATTACTAAGTTATATGGTTTGTCAATTTGGTGTGTGCTTTTTTGAAAATGCAACAAAGGAATTTCTTCATTTTTAAATTCTTCATTGCTTGTTGTCATGTATTTTTTAACTCTATCAAAAGCTTCATTAATTGGCAACTTACCATACATTTTAATCATATCCTCTTCACTTTTCAATGAATTTAAAGCAAATCCAACAGTATAAAGTGAATTTAAAGCAACACTATTTGTAAATTGATCTGATGAAAATACTGCATCGCTAGAGTTTATTGGTCTTTTTGAAGTTAAACTTGACCTTAATCCAAAAAACAATAGAAAAAACACTAAGGGTGAAAGTAATATTTTAAATTTATAAGAACTTGCAGGTTCAATTTTAAATATTTTTTTTGATTTCTTCACAAGTAAATATCCAAAAAATGAAAGTACAATGAACGAAACCAATAAAATACCCCAAAATCCTTTAATAAGCATTGTAAGTACTTCTTTTGGGTATATTAAATATTCAATAAATAATCTATTTGGTCTCGTATCATATTGTATTAAAAAGCTTGGCGTTGCTAATTCCATTAAAAGGATTAAAAATAAAAATGAAATTAAAAAATAACGGATAATCCAATCAAGTTTAACAAGAAACTTATCAGGTATTAACACAATTAAAACTGTTGGGATTACAGCAATATAAGAAAGCAAAATAATATCCATTCTTAAACCAATTGGAAAAATTAACCAATAGTCTTCTGTTGTAATAATTCTTGATGAAAACCAAACAAACAATATAAATCGGCTAAGTGTTGTTATTATAAGTCCTATTGCAAAAAGTAAGAGTACTGGTCTTAAAAATTTAATTTTTTTCATTATTATTTTTTTCAATTACTAGTTTAATTAAATTTATTAGTATGGTTTAAGGTTGAAATAACAACAAGTTAGTTTAAATTAAAACACCTAATAATCACAAATTTAAAATCTTATTAATAAAAACCTAATCTTCAATAAAGATTTTTCTATATAAAAGTCTATCATTTAATTTCAAAAAAATAGTATTTTTGAATTATGAAAGAAATATCACTCACTAGAACTGAAAAAATAGCCTATTCATTTTTATTATTAGTATTTGGATTGGGAGTTTATTATTCAAATACAAACTTGCAATATTTTGATGAAGTGTACACCAAAGAAGATGGTTTTGCAGAATATGGTACAGCTCTTCTATTATTTTGTTCTAGTTTATTGTTATTTTCGAGGTTTTTTACACTATTTAAATCAAAAAAAGCAGCTTGGATGCTTGGTGTGTTTTTAATGGCAACTATATTTTTATTTGGAGCTGGTGAAGAAATTTCTTGGGGTCAACGCATTTTTAATGTTGAATCTTCTGAATACTTTTTAGAAAACAATGCTCAAGGTGAAACTAACTTGCACAATATGGTTGTTGATGGAAAAAAAATTAATAAAATAATTTTCAGCCAACTATTAACGCTAATTTTGGTTATCTACTTAATAATAACTCCATTACTTTATAGAAAATTTGAAGCTATTAAAAATTTAGCAAACTTATTTGGCGTACCTATTGTACAATGGCAACACACAATTGCATTTTTAGTAAGTACAGGATTAGTTTCTTTTATGCCTTCAAATAGAAAGTGGGAATTGTACGAATTAGCTTTTGGGGTTATATTTTTACTCATATTTTTAAATCCTTTAAATAAAAATATTTATAAATCTAACTCATAAACTTATTTACAAATAACTTAAATAAGTAATAACAAGCGATAGCATATACAGTTCCAAAGAACATTCCTGTAATTACATCTAAAGGAAAATGTACACCAATATAAACTCTGCTATAAGCAACTAACAATGCCCAAAAAATTAAAACAGAAGGTAAATATCTTATTTTATTTTTTAACACCAATCCAAAAAATACTGCTATAGCCATTGCATTTGCTGCATGCGCAGAGAAAAAAGCATACAAACCGCCACAACTAGATTTCACCAAACGAATTAAGTGTGAAATATTTTCATCATGACAAGGTCTTAACCTTTTAAATCCGTATTTAAATAAATTGCTTGTTTGATCTGAAAGTGTAATAAGTAACACAACAAAAAGTATTGCTGCTAATGTACTTTTTAAACCGTAGTGCTTGTAAGTATAATACAACAATAAAAAATACAATGGGATAGCGCTAAATTTATTGGTAATTAACAACCAAAAACTATCCCATTGTACTGATCCTAAATTATTTAAATAAATTAGTAATTCTATGTCTTTACCTATAATTGTATCTAACATACTGTACTAATCTATATTAAATTATTATTTTTTTGTTACAACTTCTACCAATTCTAATACAAAAACCAAATCAGTATTTGGAGGTATTACACCACCTGCTCCATGAGCTCCATAACCTAAATGGGATGGAATAAACAACATGGCTTTATCTCCAACTCTCATTTGCTGTAAACCTTCTCTAAAACCAGGAATTAATTGTGCCTCAGAACTGTAAACAGTTGTAAAAGGTGCGTAACCATTCTTCTTATCTCTTCCTTCATCATACACTCCATATTCCTGAGCTACTTCTTTAAAACTTGTATCAAACAATCTTCCATCTGTAAAATAACCTGCATAATTAACTTTTACGTTAACACCTTTTTTAGGAAATTTTCCATTTTTAGTATTGGTAATAAATATTTTTAAACCTGAAGGTAGTTCAGTTGCTTTTGCTGAATTATCATTAATTTCAAGCAATGTTTTTTCAGCAACCTTACTTAACTTTTCATCAATTAAAGTTTGCTCTTCCATATATTTTGAAAACTCTTTGGCTGCTTTAAAACTTTTAGCTGCTTTACCAATCTTCACAATATCAATAGTTTCAATTACATCATTTTGAATAATAGAATCAACAACTGCTTGCCCTTTTATAACACTCCCAAAAACAGTATGTTTACCATCTAACCAAGGTGTTTCTTTGTGAGTAATAAAAAACTGACTTCCATTTGTAGTTTTTCCAGAATTTGCCATTGATAAAATTCCAGGTTTATCATGCGTTAACAACAATTTACCATTTTCATCTTTAGGGAATTCGTCTTTAAATTTATAACCAGGATTTCCTTCACCAGTACCAGTTGGATCACCACCTTGAATCATAAAATCTTTAATAACTCTATGAAACTTCACACCGTTATAATAAGGTTTCTTTTTTAATGAATCAGCCAATTGCTTATTAGTACCTTCAGCCAAAGAAACAAAATTAGCAACAGTTACAGGTGTTTTTTCAAATTCTAATTTTAATAAAATCACACCTTTATTAGTTTGCATATTTGCATATAAACCATCTTCTAAATTTGCATATTTAGTTGGTTTACAAGAAATAATAACTAACGTAAAAGTTAACAATATAAGTTTAACTAATTTCATTCTTATTTTTTTGTAATTTCTAATAATTCAACCTCAAAAATTAATGTATCAAAAGGTTTTATTTTTCCTCCTTTACGTGGTGTAGCTCCATATGCTAATTCTTGAGGAACAAAAAACTTGTATTTTGAACCAACACTCATTAACTGTAAACCTTCAGTCCAACCCTTAATTACTCTATTAACACCAAATGTTGATGGTTTACCTTTATCAACTGAACTATCAAAAACAGTTCCGTCTGTTAAAGTTCCGTGGTAATGTACTTTTACTTTAGATGTTGCAACTGGCTTATCTCCTTTACCCTCTTTTAAAACAATGTATTGTAAACCACTTTCAGTTACTTGAACTCCTTTTGCAGCTTTGTTGTCTTCTAAAAATTTAATCCCTGCTGCCTTTACATCACCAAACTCAGCTTCTGCTTTTTTTATAGCTTCTGCTTGTTGTTTTTTTCTAGTTTCTGCTTGTCTCTTTTTAAAGAATTCATTTAAAATTACGCCAACTCTTTCTGGTTCAATTAAAATATCTGTAGAATCAATTCCACTTATAACTCCTTGAATAAAAAGTTCTTTATCAACATCTGGAAAATTTCCTTTCAGCTTGTTAGCAATATCTATCCCTAAAGCATAACTAACTGTATCTAAATCATTTGTTAATGGTTTTTTTGTAATTCCCTGACTATTACATGATAAAACTGTTGTAGCTAAAATAACTACTGCTAAAAATTTAATTACTTTCATCTTTCTTTTCTATTTTAATTAATTGAACTTTATAAATTAATGGTTGATTAATATCTATTTTTTTTTGATCGCCTAAATATCCGAAAACTTTATGAGATGGAAATAAAAAAGTAACAACATCTTTTTCTGTCATTAACTTTAAACCACTTCTTAGTCCTTCTATAATTTCTTGTTGATCAACAACGTATGTTTGTTCTCCAATTTCTTCTGAAGTATAAATTATAGTATTATTTATGTTATAAATTTCGTAAGTGTAAAATAGTTTATCGCCAAATTTAGGTACATATTTTGAAGTGCTTTTTTGTTCAAATTTATACCAAAATCCGTTTGAAGAAGTTATATATGTGCTTAATGAATCATTTTTCATTAATTGTTGAAATAATTTTTCTTCTTCAGCAATTAAAGATTTATTGAACGAAACAGATTCTTCCATAAAAGAAGAAGTTTTTCTAACTATTGGTTTACGAGGTGCATTATTTCCACAAGAATACAATAGCAACGAACAAATTATAAGTAAAAAACTATGCTTCATACGAGTTTAATAAATCTTTTTCATGGTTAGGTAAAACACTTAAAAATTTTGAAATTGTATCATCTAATGAAATTGTTGATTTTCCACCAGCTGCATTGTCATGTCCACCTCCATCAAAATGTTCTCGTGAAAACATATTTACAGAAAAACTTCCTTTTGATCTTAAAGAAATTTTAATAATTTGTTGTTCTACATCTTCAATAAAAATAGCTGCAAAAATAACTCCTTCTAAAGATAAAGCGTAATTAACAACACCTTCAGTATCTCCTTTTTCAAAATTAAATTCGTCTAACTCTTGTTGGCTTAATGTAATGTAGGCAGTTTTAAATTTATTAATAACCACTAAATTACTAAGAGCACGACCTAAAAGCTGTAACCTGCCATACGAATTTGTATCGTACACATTGTTATGTATTTTAGCATTTTCGGCACCTTTATCAATTAAATCAGCAATTATTCTATGCGTTGTACTTGTTGTTGAAGGAAAACGAAATGAACCGGTATCAGTCATAATTCCAACATAAATACAAGTAGCAATTTCAGGCGTTATAGCATTTATATCATCTAATTTTTCTAAAAAATGATACACCATTTGACACGTTGAACAAATAGAAACATCTGAGTATAAATATTTTGCAATTGCATCTGGTTGTTGATGATGGTCAATCATAATAAAAGTACCATCATATTTTTCTAAAGTATTTTGCATATCGCTTCCAACTCTATGCAACGCATTAAAATCTAATAAAAAAACAATAGAAGCTTCTTCTAAAGCCCTTTTTGATTGGCGATTTTGCATATCAAATTTAAAGGTTTCCTTAGAATCTGGTAACCATTTTAAAAAACTTGGATAATCATTTGGTGCAACTACTGTTGCTTTATGCCCTTTATTATTTAAATAGTGATACATTGCTAAACTTGCCCCAATTGCATCTCCATCTGGGTTTCTATGCGGTACAATAACTACATTTTGAGGTGTAGAAAGTAACGCTTTTATTTCCTTTATTTCATCTACATTCATAAGTTTGCAAATATACAATTTAATACTATATTTTTTTTTAAACACCTTTGTTTAATTGTTAAAAACGTACTAAAATTTTAAAAATGAACTATTTTAAAACGCTCTTTATTTTCCTAATTGCTTTAAATTCTTGCAAAAAAGAACAAAAGCAGCATATTGATGGATCAAAGCCTAATTCTACTTCAACTAATTTTATAGTATCTTTTGGCTCGTGCAATAATCAAAATTTACCAAATACATTTTGGAAAGAAATAGCAAAAAATAAGCCTTCAATTTGGATTTGGGGTGGAGATATTATTTACTCAGATACTGAGGACATGAATTATTTACAACAAAACTATAACAAACAAAAAAGTAATGTTGATTATAATAATTTTAGCAAAAACATAGAAATACTTGCCACTTGGGATGATCATGATTACGGTATTAATGATGGTGGTACTGAATATTCTAAAAAAGAAGAAGCACAACAATTATTTTTAGATTTTTTAAATGTTCCTAAAACTGATGAACGTAGAAAACAAGAAGGTGTTTACTTTGCAAAAAATCATACTATAAACAACAAAATTATAAAAGTAATTTTACTAGATACACGCTATTTCAGAACTGCTTTAACACCTGATTTAGAAACAAAAAAAAGGTACAAACCTGCTATACATGATAAAGGAACAATGTTAGGAAAAACACAATGGAATTGGTTAAAAAATGAATTAGAAAACTCTAAAGCTTCTTTTACTATTCTAGTAAGTAGTATTCAATTTTTATCTTTTGAACACGGCTTTGAATCTTGGGGAAATATGCCTTCTGAAGTAAAAAAACTAGAAAACCTACTGGCTTCAACCAATACTAAAAACGCTATTATTCTGTCTGGCGACAGACATATTTCTGAGTTTTCAAAAAAAGAAGTAAGCGGTTTAAATTACCCTTTAATTGATTTTACTTCAAGCGGATTGACACACTCCTACTCAAACTTTAAAGAAGAATCTAATAAATATAGAATTGGAAATGTGGTTTCTGAAAAAAGTTTTGGAATTCTAAAATTTAATCTTAAAACCAATACTATTGTACTTGAAATTAGAGGTGAAAACAACAAACTTTACAAAAGTTTTACTCAAAAATATAATCTGTAAATATACATTTAACATGAAAATGTTATATTTGCCCAAAATTTAAAATTTAAGAAAAATAATGGCAACAAATAGAACATTTACAATGCTAAAACCTGATTCAGTTGAAAAAGGATATACTGGAGCTATATTAGAAAAAATAAATGCTGCTGGATTTAGAATTGCAGCAATGAAAAAGACTCAGATGACGGTAGCTGATGCTGAAGAATTTTACGCAATTCACAGTGAGCGCCCATTTTTTGGAGAACTAGTTCAATTTATGACTCGTGGCCCAATTGTAGCAGCTATTTTAGAAAAAGAAAATGCAGTTGAAGATTTTAGAGCTTTAATTGGAGCTACAAATCCTGCTGATGCTGCTGAAGGAACTATTCGTAAGTTATACGCTTCTTCTATGGGAGAAAATGCTGTTCATGGTTCTGATAGTGATGAAAACGCAGCTATTGAAGGTGCTTTTCATTTTTCTGGAAGAGAAATGTTTTAAAAAAAAATCATTTTATATATAAAAAACCGTTGCAATGCAACGGTTTTTTTATTAGCTCAATATCAATTTTGAAATTAAATCTTCGCCCAATTCTTCGTTCATTAATTTTACAATTTTAGCTTTACCATAACTTAATTCTTCACGTAAAACCGAAGATTTTAAATTAACTATAAGTGTTTTACCATTTAAGGTTACACTATTTGTGTAAGAAACAACACCTTTACCCATTAGCTTTGCCCAAGCATCATTTACAGATAGCTGGTGCATTCCTTTTGTTAATTTATTATCTTTAATTACATCTTTCATTAAATCATGAATAGAATGAAATTCGTTCTGACGCTTAGCCATTATAATTGAAATATTTTATACGGTTGTTTTGTTTTTTTTACTACTTCTTCAGTACGGTCTTTATGTGTATCACTAATAAATAACTGACCAAATTCTTCATTGTTCACCAAATTTACTAATTGTGTTACTCTTAAATCGTCTAGTTTATCAAAAATATCATCTAATAATAAAATTGGTTTTATAGTAGATTGTTTATTTATAAAATCAAATTGTGCCAATTTTAACGCTATTAAATACGATTTTTGCTGACCTTGAGATCCAAACTTTTTAATTGGATACCCATCAATTTCAAACATTAAATCATCTTTATGAGTTCCTGCACTTGTATATTGTAAAATTCTATCACGCTCTACATTTTGCTCAAACAATTCTAAAAAACTCAAATCTTTCAATTGAGTTTTATACACCAAATCTACATGTTCACTACTGTTTGAAATTGCTTTGTAACGGTTTTTAAAAATTGGAATAAATTCATCTAAAAAAGCTGAGCGTTTTTTATAAATAACACTTCCATAAGTTGCTAATTGCTCATCATATACCTTTAAGTTTAAAGCATCATAAGTTCTATTTAACGCAAAATATTTTAACAATGAATTTCGTTGAACTAATACTTTATTATATTTAATTACAGTTTGCAAATATTTATTGTCTGATTGTGAAATCACATTATCAATAAATTTTCTACGAATATCACTTCCATCAGTAATTAAATCTCTATCGGCAGGTGAAATAATTACCAAAGGTAAATAACCAATATGGTCTGAGAATTTTTCATATATTTTCCCATTACGCTTCACAACTTTTTTATTTCCTCGCTTCAAACTACAAACAACATTGTCGCTTTTTTCTTTAATTTTATAGTCGCCTTCAATCATAAAAAAATCTTCTGAATGCCTAATATTTTGTGTTGCGACTGAATTAAAGTAACTTTTTGCAAAAGATAAATAATAAATAGCATCTAAAACATTGGTTTTCCCTACACCATTATTCCCCACAAAACAGTTAATTTTCTCCTGAAAATCAAATGTTTGAGATTCAAAATTTTTAAAATTAACCAAGGTGATTTTTTGTAAATGCATTGCTATTTTTTGAAAGTCTAAAATTATTGAAAATAAATGTAAATTTAGATATAATTGCATTTTTACTTTTCAATTAAAAAGGCTATTTTTGCGCCTACAAATTATTATAATAAATGGCAACATATAAAAAGACAGGAAGTAAAGTAAAAAAAGGTCAACATAAAACTGAAGAGCATTCTACAACTGCTGATGTATTTAACACATTAGACGAAACTGCTTCAAGATCTGAAAAATTCATAATCAAAAACCAAAAAACCATTTTTATAGTATTAGGTTTAGTGGTTGTTTTAATTTTAGGATATTTACCTTATCAAAAATATATTACAGCTCCTAAAGAAAAAGAAGCAGCTAATGAGTTAGCTTTCCCAAAAGCATACTTTGAAGATGCAAGCACTAGTTCAGTTGCTGTAGATTCATTATACACATTAGCATTAAATGGTGCTGATGGTAAATTAGGTTTTGTTGATGTTGCTAATCAATATAGCGGAACAAAAGCAGGAAACTTAGCAAATTATTATGCAGGTATTTCATACTTAAAAATAAAAAACTATAAAGAAGCTATTGACTATTTAGAAAAATTTAATTCAGATGATGAATTATTAGGTCCAACTGCTAAAGGTGCAATCGCTGATGCTTTTGCTGATATCAATCAACCTGAAGATGCTTTAGATTTTTATTTAGAAGCTGCAAACTTAAAAGATAATAATTTTTCAAGTCCATTATTTTTGTTCAAAGCCGGTAATACAGCAATGGATTTAGAAAAATTCTCAAAGGCTTTAGATATTTTCAACAGAATTAAAACAGATTACCCAAATTCTGATGAAGCAAAAAATATAGATATTTACATTAGCAAAGCAACATACGCATCTAAAAAATAAGCTATAATGGCTACAACTAATTTATCTAATTACGATAAAGCAACAATCCCAAGCGCGAAGAAATTTCGGTTTGGGATTGTTGTTTCTGAATGGAATCCTGAGATTACAGAAAACTTATATTTGGGAGCAGAACAAGCTTTATTAGAAAATGGAGCAAGCAAAGAAAATATCCTTAGATGGGATGTTCCTGGAAGTTTTGAGCTTATTTACGGCTGCAAACGCATGTTAGCCACTCAAAAATTAGATGCTATTATTGCCATTGGAAATGTAATACAAGGTGAAACAAAACATTTTGATTTTGTTTGCGAAGGTGTTACTCAAGGTATAAAAGATTTAAATATAATATATGATGTTCCTGTGGTTTTTTGTGTACTAACTGATAACACAAAACAACAATCTATAGACCGTTCTGGAGGAAAACATGGAAACAAAGGTATTGAATGTGCCATTGCTGCAATTAAAATGGCAGCTTTAAGAGAGTTTTAACAGACTTCTTATTCACATTACTTGACTACAATTTTAGAATTCAGTATTTTTGACTACTATGGGATTTTTAAGAAAACGCACAAACAAAAAGTTCGATTATAAACCAAGATACTATAAAGGTGAAGGAAACCCTTACGAAATAGGTCATAAATTTGACGAATTTAGAACTACAGTTGGAGGCAATAAAGGGCTTAAAGAAAAATTTAAATCAGCTTTTGAGGAAAGTGAAAATTCAGCAGACAGAGGTTTTAACAAAACAATCTTAATTATTATTGCAATACTTGTATTTATATTTTTATACATTATTGATTTTGATTTATCCATTTTTAAGAATCCGTTTTAAATGCCAGATATTATTCAGCTACTACCCGACCATGTTGCAAATCAAATTGCTGCAGGTGAAGTTGTGCAACGCCCAGCTTCAGTAGTAAAAGAGCTACTTGAAAATGCAATTGATGCTGAAGCAACTAACATAAAACTAATTATTAAAGAAGCTGGTAAAATTCTTATTCAAGTTATTGATAATGGTAAAGGAATGAGCCAAACCGATGCTAGATTAAGTTTTGAACGCCATGCAACTTCAAAAATAAAAAAAGCTGAAGATTTATTTAACCTTCACACCAAAGGGTTTAGAGGCGAAGCATTAGCATCTATTGCTGCCATTGCACATATAGATTTAAAATCGAAGCAGGAAAATCAAGAATTAGGTACGCAAATTAAAATTGAAGGTAGTGTTATTAGTTCTCAAGAAAATGTTTCAACTCCAAAAGGTACTTCTGTAGCTGTTAAAAATTTATTTTACAATATTCCTGCTCGAAGAAACTTTTTAAAATCAAATACCATTGAAACACGTCATATTATTAACGAATTTCAACGTATAGCTTTAGCACATCCATCTATTTCGTTTTCTTTTTTTCATAATGAAAATGAAGTGTATAATTTAAGTACAGGAAATTTTCGTCAGCGAATTGTTGCAATTTTTGGAAAAAAAACCAACGAAAAATTAGTACCAATAAATGAAGTAACTGATGTACTAGAAATAAATGGTTTTGTTACAAAACCAGAATTTGCTAAGAAAAAAAGAGGTGAACAATTCTTTTTTGTAAACGATCGTTTTATTAAAAACGCTTATTTAAACCACGCCGTTTCAAGTGCTTTTGAAAGTTTACTTTCTGGCGGTTATTTTCCAACGTATTTTTTGTATTTAACAGTTCCAACAAAAAGTATTGATATAAATATTCATCCTACAAAGACTGAAATTAAGTTTGATGATGAAAAAACGTTGTATGCTATTTTACGTTCAACAATTAAACATAGTTTAGGCCAATACAACGTTGCTCCTGTACTTGATTTTGAAAGAAGCGCTTCATTTGACACACCTTACGATTTTAAAAATAAAACATCTGAAACGCCAAAAGTAACAGTAAATCCTGATTTCAACCCTTTTAAAAGTGAGACTCAAAAATCAAATCAGTTTTCGTACAAAAGCGAGAAAATGCCTAAATGGGAGAGTTTATACACAGGAATTGATGTTCAAAATATTGAAGTAGAAGCTGAAACCGTTAATAGTTCTCTATTCTCTGAAACATCACAAAATAGTAAAACATACCAGGTTCATAAAAAATACATAGTGAGCAGTATAAAATCTGGTGTTGTTTACATCAATCAGCATTTAGCACATCAACGTATTTTATATGAAGAATTTCTAGAGAACATTACAGTAAAAGAAGCAATGAGCCAACAATTATTGTTTCCGCTAGAAATAGCATTTAATAAAAGTGATATTGTATTAATTAAAGAAATTAAAGAAGATTTAGAAAGTGTTGGTTTTTTGTTCGATAAAATTTTAGAGGATTCAATTATTGTAAATGGTATACCGGTTACAATTACCGAAAGTCAAATTACCATTATTATTGAACAATTATTAGAAGATATTAAAAACGATATTCCAAACGCAAGTTTTAGTCAATTAGATGTAATGTCAAAAAGCTTAGCTAAAAGTTTGGCTATAAAAACAGGAACTAAATTAGATTTAAAAGAACAAGAAGA
>Ga0209345_10000191_pt1 | contig 86201 bp, 82 predicted proteins | sample Cruoilmetagenom7_FD_187294 | JGI IMG/M metagenome (GOLD analysis project Ga0209345, IMG submission 187294) | Oil polluted marine microbial communities from Coal Oil Point, Santa Barbara, California, USA - Sample 7 (SPAdes) (version 2) | ecosystem: Environmental > Aquatic > Marine > Oil seeps ... | reverse complement strand
CGAACCGCTTCGCGCCGGAAGGCCTCGTCGTAAACTTGCCGATTGTCACTTATGTTCTTGATCATCATGCTCCCCTGATTCTCTCAAAGTATCAGAAAAGCCCTCCACTTTTTCGGGGGAAGTCCAATCACGCACGGCGATACCATGCCGCAACGGCGAGTGTCGGCATGGGTGCTGCCCGCAAGTTTTTGAACGAAGTGTCGCTCAAAGGACGGCGCATGCTACTTGATCTCGATGGTGGTTCCGATGCCTATTCGATCGAGGCGGCAAAGCGATATCCAGATCTCAAAGCAATCGTCCTCGATCTGCCCGAGGTCGTCGTCGTAACGCGCGACTTCATCGCAGAGCATGGTGTCGGGGACCAGGTTAGCGCCGCGCCTTGTGACTTCACGTCCGATCCATTTCCGGAAGGTGCTGATGTCACCTTAATGAACAGCAATCTGCCTCAATATTCAGGCGAGGTGATCCGGATGGTGCTCGACAAGGCATTCGCTGCCCTGCAGCCCGGCGGCGAAATGCACATCTGCGGCGAGATGGTCACCGAGGACTGGTCCGGTCCGCTGATCCCGGCTATGTGCGCCGTGCACGGCGTGCTGTATCACACCACGGCACTGCCGCATACGCAGTCCGACTGCATCGGGTATTTTGAGGACGCGGGCTTCGAGGATGTGATCGTGCGCGAATTCATCCCCGACATCTTACAACACATCACCGGCCGCAAGCCCGCCTGAGGAGAAGCATGATCGATGCGGGATGCGTTGAAGGCGATTGCAATTCTCGAAGTCGGCACGATGATGCCGGGAAAGTTCGCTGGCTTCCTTTTGGTGGGCTGGGGTGCGTCATCGCTACGTATCGAACGAGCCAACGCCGCCGGGCCGATCAGCGATGAGGATTTGACGCTGAACCGCGGCAAGCGCTCGATAGCGCTCAATCTGCGGGCACCGGAAGGCCTCGACATTCTGATGCGCCTGGCGCCACCCGGGCAGACGTCTTCATGGAGAGCTACCGTCCCGGTGTCGCCACCCGGCTCGGCATTGATGCGAAGACTGTACGTAAGCTCAATCCAAGCATCATCTATTCTATTGCTCGCTGTCGGGCTACGGTCAGTCCGGCCCCGACAGCCAGCGCCCGGCCTTCGATCTCAATATCCAGGCCGAAACTGGCTTCAGTAATTTGATGGCGGGCGGACGTGACCCGGTCGCTGCTGGCATCTATATCGCCGATTCCACTTCGGGCTTGATGATTGCCTTCGCAGTGACGGCGGCACTACTCCAGCGCGATTCCACGAGGGAGGGCACGCATCTAGAGCTTTCGATGCAGGACATTCTGTTTTTCTCTACTCGCCGTCTCTCACGGCACTATGCGGGACGACAATGGTCCACATACACTGCCCAGCCGGGCGGCCTACAACATATTCGAGACGGTTGACGGCCGCCATGTGGCTCTAGGTGCCTTCCGTCTCGCCTCCTGCACGGCGTTGTTTGAACATCTTGGCCGCGCTGATCTGGCCTCTGCCGGCATGTTGCGTGGCGAGGGCAGCGAGCCGGCGCGGGAATTTCTCCGTGAAACCTTCAGGCACAAGCCGGCGGCCGTTTGGATAGACGAACTCATCGCGCTTAACATCGAAATCGCGCCCGTCAATATGCCGCGTGAAGCATTCACCAATCGTCAACTTGTCGAACGCTCGATGATCATCGAAACAACTCATCCGACGGCGGGCCCGCTCCGTCAGATCGGTATTCCAGGGATCGGCGCTGATGCGGGTGACTTGTCATCGGCTCCCGGGTTCGGTGATGATACCGATGCCATTTTGCGTGAGCTCGGATACAACGAAGCCGGCATAGGTAGACTCCGCAATACGCAGGTCGTCTGAGCACCGAACCAAACAAATGGAGCCGAGTAAAGGTCCAAAACGCCTACAATCGAGCGCAAGACACTTAGCGTCCCCGACGATCCCACCGTGGGCAATAATTCGGAACGACTGAACGAACTCGCCATGTCGTTCAAGAAGAGCCAAGCGCTCGCGGCTGCGCTCGAATGTGATCTGTTCAGCGCCTTCGCCGCGGGAACCGCCTCAGCAGCGGACTTGGCGAAGCATTGCGGCATTGACGCCGAGGTCGCCGACCGACTGATCATCATCTGTCGGTCGATGAGGCTTCTTGATGAGGTCGACGGCCGGATTACCAATTTAGACGATGGCGAGATGCGCCCAAGTGACGTTCAATTACATGCATTGCCAATGTACCATTGCGCTTAGATCGATGTGTTTTTGGGGCCGGGATTCTACCTCGGCATGACAAATATCATTACCGGCCAAGCAAGTCCCGACAACGTCCTGCCGTTGCTTGAGCGCGAACATATCATGTCGTTCTTTGCCCCCCTCGGTTTGGATCGCATTGCTAAGATCCCCGCTGTTTGATGAGACTGATCTGACGGCATTGGAAAGAGGTATTACGGTGCCTCGATCATGCCGGTCGAGGTGCTACGCGAAATGCTACAACGCCTCCCTCAAGTCAGACTTTGGAACCTTTATGGGCAAACGGAAATTGCGCCACTGGCAACAGTGCTGCAACCGGGGGATCAACTGCGCAAGGCGGGCTCTGCCGGTCAGCCTGTACTGAATGTTGAGACGCGCGTTTTTGATGACACAATGCAGGACGTAGCAATCGGGGAAGTTGGCGAAGTTGTTCATCGCTCACCCCAACTTTTGAGCGGTTATTATGGCGACCCTGAGCGTACAAAAGCTGCATTTCACCGCGGGTGGTTCCATAGTGGCGATCGGGCGCTCATTGCCGAAAAAATATGGCAGGATTCGAGGCGCCCAAGCGGATCATATTCCATGACGCCTTGCCGAAAAACCCAAGCGGAAAAGTTTTAAAACGCGAGCTACGCAACACGGTTAAAGAAGCATCCATTTGAATGCATCCCACGCACGATCAGTTGCGCTTTCGTTCATCAAGGTCGAGACCACGACCGACTATTTCTTTCATGATCTCAGACGATCCAGCATAGATCCGGCTGACGCGTGCATCTGCGAAAATGCGCGAGATCTCGTACTCGTCCATATACCCCGCACCACCATGGAGTTGGAGGCATTCATCGGCCACGCGCCCCTCAACCTCGGAGGTGAAGAGCTTGACTTCCGCCGCCATTTCCGAGGAGAGCTGGCCTTCAAGATGATCGGTTGCGCAATGGTCGACAAGTGCCCAAGAAGCATCGAGCTGGGTTCGCATTTCAGCCATTTTGAAACGTGAGTTCTGGAAGGTGCCAATCGGGCGACCAAAAGCGCGACGTTCGGTAATATAATCGAGCGTTAGGTTAAATGCGCGCTCGGCATGTGCTGTGTACATGACTGCGCCGGTCATGCGTTCCTCCGCAAGATTGCTCATCAAAAGCTTGAAGCCGCCAAGCGGATCGCCGAGCACATTTTCTTTGGGCACCTTCACGTTATCGAAAAACAATTCAGCCGTGTCCTGGGAATGCAGACCGAGCTTCTTCAGGTTGCGTCCTCGTTCAAAGCCTTTAGTGCCGGCTTCGACCAAGAACAAACCAATCGCGTGCGTATTTTCAGGGCTCGTTCGCGCGGCAACGACAACCAATCCAGACAGTACGCCATTTGAAATATAGGTCTTGGAGCCGTTCAGCAGCCAGTAGTCGCCTTTGTCTTCGGCATGAGTCTGCATGCCGGCAATATCAGAGCCGGTGCCGGGTTCTGTCATCGCGATCGCGAGTATAGTGTCCCCGGATACGACACCAGGCATGTAGCGACCACGTTGATCGTCAGTCGCGAACTTCTGCAAGTAAGGCCCAACGATGCGATTGTGCAGCGGGATATAAAGCCCCGGTTCGCGTGCAGCGAGTTCTTCGATAAGGATCATGTCGTAGCGGAAATCATCGACACCAACGCCGGCGTACTGCTCGTCGGCATACATGCACAAAAAACCCTGACGTCCAGCACTCTTCCATATCTCGCGGCTAACGGCACCGTTTGCACGCCATTTTTCGGAGTGTGGGAAGACTTCCGCTTCAGCCCACTTGCGGACCGTTTGGCGGAAGATCTCATGCTCTTCATCGAATATCCGCCGCTTCAACATGGCACTCTTCCTTTGTCAGCAGGCCAAATTCTTGCGCGTCATGTTTGTGATGCCAGCGGCACTTAGACGGCTTTCTGATTTGTCTCGCGGAGTTTATTTAGGGCGGCACTGGATATTGCGAAGCGCTCGCCGCAAGACTCTTCCAATTCCTTTGCACGCTTTGCAAAGGCATCGATGCCGACGCCGCGGATGAACTGAAGTGCGCCTCCAGTATGTGAAGGAAAACCAATCGCGAAGATCGAACCGACGTTGGCTTCGACCTCCGAGCGGAGAACATTCCCGTCAAAACAGCGGAGAGTTTCGATCGCCTGCCGATAGATCAATCGATCTTCTGCATCTTGCATCGCAATTTCACGGTTACCTTCAGCAAACTGCGAAAGCCCTTGCCACAGTGTCTTGGTACCATCTGCATGATAGTCGTAAAATCCACCCCCGTAGTGTCGGCCACCTCGTCCCTGATCGAGCAAATTGTCAGCAACCGCTCTCGTCGCCACATCGTCTACAGCGTAGCCGTTCACGACGCCAAGTTTCTCATCCAGTTCTAAATGCGTCCGGTGAACACGGTTGGTCAGAACCAATGAAACCTCATCGTGCACAGCCAGCGGGCCAACGGGCATTCCGATTTTCCATGCAGCGCGTTCGATTGCGGTAGGTGCCATGCCGTCGCGCAGCAACGCGAGCCCTTCATCCATGAACGTGCTGAACACGCGGGACGTAAAGAACCCGCGAGAATCATTCACCACAATCGGGATCTTGCCTATTTGACGTGCGTAATCATAAGCCTTGCGGAGCGTTTCGTCGGACGTCTGTTCGCCCATAATAATTTCGACGAGTTGCATTCGGTCGACCGGGGAGAAGAAATGAACCCCTATGAAGCGTTCCGGTTCGGGGCAAGCTTTCGCGAGAACCGAGATAGGCAAGGTAGAGGTATTCGATCCATAAATCCCGTCATCACCGAGCAATTTAAAGGTCTCCGGAATGACAGCTTCCTTAAGGGCGATATCCTCGAAAACCGCTTCGATAATGATATCAACGCCAGCGTAGTCATCCTCGGTTGTCGGGCGAATTCGGTCGAGCAATTGCTGCTTGGCTGCGGCATCCATCTGCCCGCGCTTGATCCGCTTGTCGCAAAGTGCCGCCGAGTACGACTTGCCTTTCTCTGATTTCTCTAATTCGGCATCTTTCAGAACCGTCGGCAATCCACGTGAAGCATGAGCCCAAGCGATGCCTGAACCCATCATTCCAGCACCGAGGATAGCTGACTGTCGTGCAGTCCATACCTCACCGGTCGGCCGGAAAGCGTTGCCTTTTATGGCGTTCATGCCGAAGAAATAGGTTGAGATGCCGGCTTTTGCTTCCTTCGAGGCCACAAGCGTACAGAACGCCCGGGTCTCAGCGCGCAAGGCACTGTCAAAACCGATCCGCATTGAATTCACGGCGACATCCAATATCTTTTCCGGTGCCGGTGCCAATCCGCGCGTTTTCTTGACCAGAAGCGTTGGTGCAACCGCAACCGTTGTCCGAACATTTGGTGCATCGGCGCCACCTCCTGGGTACGCAAATCCCTTCCTGTCCCACGGCTGTATTGATTGGTCGGGATTTGCAGCGATCCAGGTTTTGGCAGCAGGGAGGAGATCGTCACGCGTTTCCACGAGCTGATCAACGAGCCCGAGCTTCAGGGCGTCCTCAGGTTTGTGAGCCTTGCCTTGGAGCAACACCGGAAGGGCCTGCTCCAGCCCGAGTAACGCCGTTGTGCGCACGACACCGCCAGCCCCCGGAAGCAGCCCGAGGGTTACTTCGGGAAGTCCTGTTACGGCGGACTTGTCGTCGACGCAAATGCGTTGATTGCAGGCCAGGGCGATTTCATACCCACCGCCAAGTGCCGCGCCATTGATGGCGGCGACCACAGGAACCGGCAATTTTTCGAGACGGCGAAGGAAGCCTTTCGACTCTTCGATCTCATGAAAGTATTCTTCGCTGGCTTGTTGGACCGCCAGCAGGGAGTGCAAATCACCGCCGGCAAAGAAAGTCTTTTTTGCCGAAGCAAAAATGACACCTTTGATGACTGTTTCGGCTTCCAGTCGTTCGACCGTTTCGCGCATGTACCCGAGATAGGCATCGTTCATCGTGTTAGCGGATTGCCCCGGCATATCCATGGTAACCGTAACGATGTTGTCGTCATCTTTGTTGTAGCCAAAAGTCATTGCTCACACCCTCTCGATGATGGACGCAATGCCCATTCCGCCGCCAACGCACATGCAGATCAAGGCCCGCTTCAAATTGCGACGCTCAAGTTCATCAAGCATGGTCGAAACAAGTGCACCGCCAGTCGCGCCAAGTGGGTGACCCATTGCGATGGCCCCCCCGACGACGTTAAGTTTTTCGGCTGGCACAGCGAGATCCTTTTGGAGCCGTAATGCAACCGATGCAAACGCCTCGTTGATCTCGACCAAGTCTATATCGTCAATTGTTAGGCCAGCCTTGGCCAAGGCCTTTTGCGAAGCCGGTCCCGGCCCGGTGAGCATGATGATTGGATCGGTTGACGTTAGCGCTATCGACACCACGCGACCACGTGGCTCCAGCTTCATATCTTTTCCTGCTTGTTCACTACCAAGCAGAACCAGCGAAGCACCGTCGACAATGCCCGATGAATTGCCGGGCGTATGGACATGATTAATCCGCTCGATCTGCGGGTATTTGGCGAGCGCAATATCATCATACCCCATGGCTCCAGGATTAACGAAGCTGGCTTTGAGCGCGCCAAGTTTTTGCATATCCGTGTTCGGCTTGATGAAATCATCACGTTCCAGAACGGCCAAGCCATTGGCATCCTTGACCGGTATGACCGAGCGGTCAAACCACCCTGCTTCGCGTGCGGCCGCAGCCTTTTTCTGAGAGGCCATGGCGAAGGCATCGACATCATCGCGGCTCCAACCTTCGAGTGTCGCAATTAAATCCGCGCCAATCCCCTGAGGCACAAAACCAGTTTGAATATTGGTCTCGGGGTCTTCGAACATAGCTCCGCCATCCGCCCCCATCGGCACGCGCGACATGCTCTCATAACCACCCGCACAGACAACGTCCTCCCATCCGCTCGCTATCTTGGCGGCTGCAGTGTTGAATGTGTCTAAGCCGCTGGCGCAGAACCGATTGAGCTGGGCGCCTGGCACCTTTTCATCCCATCCGGCTTTCTGTAGCGCGATTTTTGGCAGTACGGCGCCCTGCTCCTTCACCGGCATCACACATCCCATTAACACATCGTCGACGCGGGCGGTGTCCAGGTCGTGGCGCGCTTGCATTTCATTGAGAAGCGTTGTGACCAGATCGATTGGTTTTACTTCATTCAGCGTGCCGTCGGGTTTGCCCTTCGATCGCGGTGTCCGGATAGCATCGTAAATATAGGCGGTCTCGGTCATTGGCTCATTCCCATGGATCGGATCAGTCTGGCCCGTGGATCGGATCAGTCTGGATTCTCTCGCGAACCGACCTTTGTACCGGAGTACTGGTTCGGTGCAGTTTCCATTCAGCGCGGCCAATCAGTTCGATTACCCATGCTAAATTTTGAGGGTTGATGACCAACGCTACGACAGTGCAATTATTCATTCAAGCATTGCTTCAATTTGTGTCGAGAACAGGCTACTCTTCGCACAAATCATATCGCGGTTTTGATGGAGAATTGCCTAGAATTTATGGAGATTTGTTGGGCAGCCCAACGGTCCGGTGTAATTTACACGCCAATAAGCCGTTATCTCAAACCAGCAGAAGCGGCCTACATTGTCAAAGACTGCGGCGCGAGAGCCCTGATGTTCCAACAGCTGCTAACGCACCCGTGGCGACCGATCGTTCTCATCCCCACATGAGCTGCGGCAGGAACAGGCTTATCTGCGGGAAGGCGAGCAGGATGGCCAAGCAAACGAACAACACCGCGAGAAACGGCAAGGATGCCCGCACGACCTGGAAGATCGGAACGCCCATGATCCCGCTCGTGACGTACAGCGATATCCCGAACGGGGGCGTGACTTGCGCGATCTGCATGCTCAGGACCAAGATCACGTTCATGTAGATGAGATCAACGCCGGCCGCATTCAGCGCGGGCATCACGACTGGCAAGGTGAGGTACATGATCGGCAAGGCATCCAGGAACATGCCCATAATCAGCCACAGCACCGTGACCGCCAATATCAGCTGCATTGGAGTGAAGCCGGCATCGATCGTCCAAGCCGCCACCTCTTGCGGCAGACGAGCGAACGCAAGGGGAGACGAGAACAAGAGAGCCGCCGCCACCAGGAGAAAGATCATCGAGCTGTTGCTCACCGCACCGCGTACAGCTTCATGGTAGAAGTTGTGCCAGGTAATCTTGCGGTAGACGAGCAGCGAAACCGCCAATCCGTAGACGCACGCGACTGCCGCAGCTTCGGTTGGCGTGAAAACGCCGCCGTAGATGCCGCCGAGCACAATGAGCGGCATCAGGAGTGCGGGAAACGCCTTCAACGTCGCCAATCCGCGCTTGCGCCAGCCCTGGCGTGGCTGCACCTGCCGCTGCTGATTGCGGCTGAGTATCATCCCGGTTACCCCGAGTGCGGCACCGATCAGGATGCCCGGAATTACGCCTGCCATGAAGAGCTTGCCGGCGTTCTGCTGTACGAGCGCCCCATAAAGGATCATCAGAATACTGGGCGGAATCATCTGCCCAAGGGTGCTGCTTACGGAAAGCAGCCCGGCAATGAACTCGCGGCTGTATCCCGCCCGCAACATAGGCGGGGTCGCCAGCGCAGACACGCCGGCCAGGGTAGCGGTCGTCGAGCCTGTGATTGCTGCGTAGATCATGCAGGTTATCACGGTGGTGAAGGCCATACCGCCTTTGATGTGACCCACATAACTGTCGACCGCGTCATAGATGTAGCGGGCGGGACCGCAATAGGCCATCACGTTGCCCGCGAGCAGGAAGAATGGGACCGCCAGCAGGACGAAACTATCGATACTGCCGAACATCGTCATGGGCACGCTCACATCCGGCATGCCCATGAAGAAGAACGTGAGAAAAATCGCGCTGACGGTCAAGGCAATCCAGATGGGCAGCCCCGCCAACACCAGCCCGATCAAAATTCCAATTCCAGCTCCCAACACGTCGCGTAATCTCCTTCAGGCGGCCGCAGCCACGCTATACCTCAGCTATCCCTTACCGGTTCCTTCGCCCAGCTCCGCCGGCGTCTCGTCGCCGTCCGGCGTCGGGCCCCCGGTGCGTAGCGCCTCAACCGCCGCCACAATTTCGGCCAGGCTGAACAGCACCAGAACCGCCATGCCGAGCGGAACGATGCTGTAAGGCAGCCATTGCGGAAATTGCAGAGAGCCGGTGCGCATACCGTACTCGTAGGTCTGAATCACGAGACGCATGCCCCACGCACATACAGCAGCCCCGACGACCAGCGCGATTGCGCCCACCAACAGGCGATGCACCTGTCGAGCAGTACCGCGCAAGTTGGAGGTCAGCAGATCGAGAGCGACATGCCCCCGCTGGCGCAACACGGGACCTGTCACGAGCAATGCGGAGAACAGGGCCAGATATCGAGCCCCTTCCTCGATCCACTCGAGCGAGTAGTCGAAGCCGTAACGCATGACAACCGCAGCGAATGCAAGGCCGATGCTCGCCAGCAATCCGGCGCTGGCCAGAATATAGAGGAACGTTTCAAAGATGTTGATCGTGCGTTGCAGCATAGCACCCGCTCTATTCGAGTAGAGTAGCCCTGACAGGCACCCTGGAAGCAGGCCGGCACAAGTGTGAGATAGCTGCCGACCCACGGTCGTCCCTGCGTCGAATTGCGGTCAGCGCTTGATCGTGATGCCCTCGCCGAGCTTCTTGACTTGGTCTACCAGCCGTTTTCCATCCGGGCCTACGACCTTGATGAAGCGCTCAATCGCCTTGCCGCGCACCTTCGCCGCAAACCGCTCCATCTCCTTCGGGCTCACCCAGCTGATCTTCACATTATAAGGAGGCTGCTGCATTTCCTTGATGTAACGATTCTCCAGATTGAGCACGGCGTCGTAGGCGTACTTCATGGTCTCCGGCATCACCTTGGTCTCAATAATGCTTTGAATGTCAGCGGGCAGAGTTTTCCACCAACGCATGCTTGCGACGAAGGGCACGCCATAGCCCGCGTAGAATGGAAGCGTCATATACTTGGTGTGCCAGCGGGCATCATGGTAGTGCACCGGCGTCGTCACGAGACCGTCAACGACCCCCTGCTGCAGGGCGACGGGAACCTCGGCGCCGGCCACCCGCATGGGCGATGCGCCAAGTGAACCGATGTAGAGTTCGCCCATTAGGCCGCCGGGATGGCGGATGCGCAGGCCCTTCATATCATCCAGCTTCGCGACTGGACGAACGTTGTTACCGACCAGCATGAACCCAGTCAGCGTCGGCACATGTCCAAGGCGTTTCAGTCCCTTTGCGGCCTGGCGCTTGGCAAGGATCTCTGTGACGGTCTTGTCGTACATAATACGTCGCATATGCTCACCCTGCCCCGGAGCAACCTTCAGAAGGAACGGGATGTTCCAGATCGCCTCCGCCGGGTCAATTCCCTCGACGATACCACCGATGTTGTAGGATGCATCGACGGTCCCAGCCAGAACCATCGACAGCTCTTGCGTGATCGGACCGAGCTGCGAATTAGGGTAGATCGTCACTGACAGGCGCCCGTTAGTGTACTCTTCGACCTTCTTCTTGAAGAACGTCATGTTGCGGCCGTGCTGGGTATGATCGGGATAGGCGTGCGCGATCCGCATTTTGTAAGTGCTTTTAGCCGCCTGCGCTGTCTCCACACCGATGCCGGCACTTGCCATGAACGCGGCTGCAATTCCCAAGGCGGCCCCGGCACGAAGCAATTTGGACATCATGGTGCTCCCACTGAATGCGGCAGCGCCCAAACCCATACTCTTACTATGAAGAAATTTTGGCATGTTTCGATCCCATGTTGGATTGTTATTTAGGCTTTGCAAAAACTTGAACTCAGTGCGTTCGGCAATGCCACAGCGCCGGCAGGGCATTGCTGGGGCAGCCGCCGAAGCACGGCCGAAGAGGGGTCAACGGCGGGTCCCACCATCATCGCGCGATGTATCCGCCATCGACGGGCAGTGCTACGCCAGTGACAAAGGAGGCATCGTCGGAAGCAAGCCATAGCGCAGCGTGCGCCACCTCGTCGGCCTGGCACAATCGGCCCATCGGTACTAATGCTAGGAGGCGCGTTTCGTTCGCCTCGGCTTCGGCCATGTCGCCTGAGCGCCCGGTGAAATCGACCTTCATCGGCGTGTCGGTGAGACCCGGGCATACGACGTTGACGCGCACACCATCGACCGCGAACCGCAGCGCAAGCGATTTCGCCAGGCCGACAACAGCGAACTTCGCTGCCGAGTAGACGGGGCTAAGCAACGAGCCCGCGAGGCCGGAAACGGACGCTGTGAATAACACCGAACCGCCGCCGCGCTTGCGCATGTATTCGATTACCTCGCCCGACGCCAACACTGCCGATGTCACATTAAGTGTCATGGCGTGTTCGTATTCGCCCAGATCGAGGTTCTCGACGCCTGCCGGGCCAGGCGTTCCGGCATGAGCCCAAAGTATGTCGATGCCGCCGAGTTTCTCGACAGCTTCGTTGATCGAGCGTCGAATATCTTCAGGCTTGGAGAGGTCGGCCGTAATCGTCTCGATCGCGCCGCCTTTCTCCTTCATTTCATCGGCGAGGCGCGCGAGAGCGTCAGCATCAACGTCGACCGCGGCGACCCTGGCCCCCTCTCGAACAAAGAGCTCGACACCGGCCCGCCCCATACCCGACGCAGCAGCGGTGATTATCGCTAGTTTTCCGGCAAGACGCATAAGCTTACTTCCTATTTGCCGTTGGCTCGTTGTCACGTGAATGCACAGCGCTGCATTCGATGTCTTCGGCATTCCCCAACCAACAGCTTTAAAGAGCTTTTTGGTTAGCATATGCAGTTATGCCAGTCCATAGCCCTGAAAAGTGCTCCGAGAACAATCTCGTCCTGGATAAGGGAAAGGTGGCCTGCCCCCGGTTCGGTAGACGGTGTCGTCCCTACTCTGGGCGTTACGTTCACCGGACAATTTGAACCCGTCAAAGCCGTCAGCGATGCGCTCGATCAGTTGGAACGTGAGGCAGGGCTGAACATTCCGATCCATGTTGACGGCGCGAGCGGTGGTTTTCTGGCGCCTTTCCTGCAACCGGAACTGATCTGGGATTTTCGATTGCCGCGTGTGAAATCCATCAATGCGTCGGGACACAAATTTGGCTTGTCGCCGCTGGGGGTTGGCTGGATTATCTGGCACACAAAAGAAGATCTACCGGAGGACCTTGTCTTTCGCGTGAATTACCTTGGCGGTGACATGGCGGATTTCGCGCTAACTTTCTCCCGGCCCGGCAGTCAGGTGGTGGCGCAGTATTACAACTTCCTTCGTCTCGGCAAAGAAGGGTATCGCAAAATTCACACCGCCTGCCGCGACGTTGCATTGTATCTTGCCGGTGAAATTGGGCAACTCGGTCCGTTTGAAATTATCTATGACGGGAGCGATGGTATTCCGGCGCTGTGTTGGAAACTCAAAGACGGCATAGACCACAAGTTCAACCTGTTTGATTTCGCTGATCGCCTGCATGCGCGCGGCTGGCAGGTGCCAGCTTACTCACTACCGCCAAACCGCGAAGATCTGGCCATTCAGCGCATTCTGGTCCGGCACGGGTTTAGCCGCGATATGGCAGGCCTGTTGCTAGAAGATTGCGTCCGCGCCCTAGCACATTTTACCAACCATTCCGTCTCGACGACCCTTTCCGAGGAAGAAGTCGGCGGCTTCAAGCATGGCTGACAAGCAGCTTGGTTTACCGAAACAACAATCGTGGGTTTGGAATCTAACTCAACTGGATTGGTGGATTGGCCTGTTGTTCATGATCGGTGCTGCCTTTTTCGCTCTGGGCTGCGTGTTGTATCTGGGTGGGGTTACGCATGAATTCACTATGGATGCGGTTTTTTTTACCGGCTCCATCTTTTTCACGGGCGCTGCCTATTGCCAATTCCATCAGGCCATTAACGCAGAACCGGCCCGACGCAGATGGCTGGATTGGCAACCACGCAGCATCACGTATTGGGCGACACTCAGTCAGTTTATCGGCACGCTCCTTTTCAACATGAACACCTTCGACGCGTTTTTCGATCTCGGTTGGATAACGCGCGATGTACTGGTTTGGGGGCCCGACATCTTCGGCTCTGTTCTGTTTCAGATATCCGGGGGTCTGGCGATGTATGAAATCTGCCGCCGGTGGTGGTGTTGGGACTTTCACAGTTTAGCGTGGTGGATTAATTTTATCAATTTCCTTGGCTGCGTGGCCTTCCTAATGTCGGCTGTTTTGGTGTTCGTTGCGCCTCATCCCACTTCCGATTTACTGGCGACTTGGTCAACTGTTTTCACTCTGATCGGCGCATGTTGCTTTTTCATTGGAGCATTTTTAATGTGGCCGGAAGTGGCTCTGAAACAAGCGAAATTGTCTTCACGGGGGTGTTGTCGCATGGCATTGTCACGTTAACACTCATGCCATGCAAAAATGTACGGTGTCGCCGTGTTTCATGCCGCTGCAGTTACGGTATCCCACCTGTTCATGGCTTCAGCTCGGAATTGGCGCAATGTGCTGCGGCGTGATAGGAGCACTCACTGCGAATTTCTGCGGCCGCAATGCGTTACTGTAATGGAATGGACGCCCCTCACGGCTTCGCGATGAGCCATACCGGAGCGTATTGAACAATCCAGAAGGAGGAAGCGTCCATGACGAATATTACAACAGTTGGGTTGGATTTGGCAAAGTTGATTTTCCAGATTCACGGTGCAGATAAAAACGCGGCGATGGCCAACAAGACAGCCCGTGTGTGTTGTGTGGGCGATGCTCAGCCGGGGTGAAGAATTCCGGCCTGAACTTCGAGCAATTGCGTAATATGGTATAGGGCGGAAAGAACCTTATTGCGAGGGTGATAATGATATGATGGCAAAACAGGGTGACCGGGATCGGCCAAACCCGCGGCATTGTCAGGGCGGGAAGCCCGGTACTGTGCTCGGGCGTCGATCCTCGCATTCCATCAAGGCCCGCAGCTTATAGAATGCTGCATCGAGAGGCCGGATAGAGGACTGCAAATCCACCTATAACTTGCTTCGGTTCGCCGCCACCCAATTGTAGATCGGACGTCCCACCAACTGGCTAAGACCGGGAATATAGAAAAGTGGCACCTGCCACCACAAGCCCGGAACTCGCAACACAGCATACCGGTAGGCGTCGAACCCGGGCAGCGCCTTGCCGTCCGGCAACACGATGTGCAGTGCCTTTTCCATCTTTTCGTCACTGACGACCGGTGACGGGTCGGTGCGGAAATTGCGTATCTTGATCTGCCCGAGATTATCGAACGCAAGAAACCATGCCACCGAGCGTACGCAAAACTTACACTTCCCGTCGTAGATCATCTCCATCGCGCCCATGCGCCGCTTCCACCACGCACCGAGATCCTCAAGCCACTCCTGCCTGAGGAACGCAACGTGCCCCATCATCATGACCCACGAGAAGTAATGCAGCCCAAGGAAGGCGAAGAACATCGTGTGGATCAACAACGCCCCAGCCAGCATCCATTGCCGTGAATGCCGCTGCCAAACCATGAACGGAAACGCAATCTCGATCAGCACAACGCCATAGGTCGCCACTGCGACCAACCAGAAATTCGAGGATAAGAGATCGAGCATCAGCACGCTATTATAGTCGCGCGCGGTAAACACCCGCCACACGGCATCACCCTGCCACCACTCAGTTTCGCGGATTTTATGAGTTGCGCTGAAGAAGAACAGCACGGCCATTTGAAGTTGCATCAGCCGCCGGCATGCGAAAGCCCATCGACTTGTGAATACCGGCAGCTGCGCATCAAGATTGTCCAGCTTCGCGAGCCGTACAGCCCGCACCCGGTCGAGGCTGAGTGCCCTCCCGATCGGTGCCAAGCACAATAAAAACAACAGGCTGGCAGCAACCGCATCGACCCCATACGTCACATCCGGGCTACGTTGAGCGTAGGACACATGTCCGATCAACACGACCCATTTCACCCAGGACGTACGCCAGCCTGTCATCAGTGCCGCGCAGCAGAACACGAACACAATATGCACAACGACAAGCTGCCAGGGCTGCGTAATGTAAAATAGCAGCGACTGCATCGACGCATCCGTCGTTGGATACGCCTTTACCAGCGCGCTCGGAAACCAGCCATTGTTGCCCCAGATATCGAACAGATATGCGCTCGCATAGCCGTAGTGACATAGCAGGGCAAAACCCAGACCAATGCGTGTCAGCTCAAGTTGGGTCGTCGGCCGGTCCTGAAACCAGATCTGATCCCACAGCCGCTTCAGAGAGGACATCATGGTTTCGAACATTTCTTGCTTCTCAATGTATGTGTCGTTGCGAACTCAGGATCGAAAGATGTCTTCCCGGCGAGATGGTCTTTCGGCCTGAGCAGTTTCTCCTGTATCACGTCCAGAAGAATGATCTCGACCGGCTTCAGGCTGGCATGCTTGCGGCAGTAATTCGCCATCAGCGCGTCGCCATAGTGCTCGGAGAACTGCGAAATCGTCCGGTAGCGATCCTTGATCCAAAGCTTGCTCGGGTGATACCAGTGCAGCCCCCGGGTCGGCATGAATGTATGCTTCTTGCCCGCTTCATCCACCACGACGTACCGGAACTCCGACGTCATCCCGACGGGTGCGAAAAAGCCCCACCCCACATTCAGATAGATCAGGTTGAGGTAGGGCTCGACGTAGGGCCGCACAGCCCGCGCAATCACACTTCCCTGCGGCGCCGGGCCGACAATCAGTGCCAATGCATGCCAAGCAACAAAAGCCGACATCAACCCATAGACTATACGGCCACGCCAGCGCTCCGGAAGTATCGATGACAGCATGTTTGAATTCCACTCCCGTCTCAATCTCAGATCAGTATCAAGTCAGTGCTGAAGCTTGTCTTGCAAACGATCCAAAGACCCGCATATTCAAAGCAAACCAAGGCGGGATGAACGAGGCACATTTCAAGCGAAAATGAGATATTGTTCGCTAGAATGCCCCAGAAGGCTCCAGAACCCTAATGAAACTATACCGACAGGACCCCGACATGTCATGACAGAATTGGGCACCTGCCAACAGACCGCATCCGCACTAGATGAACCGTAAGGAATTCGAAACGATGGAAGCCTCCGACAATATCTGGGACGAATGGACCTGGTGCATGGAACGAATGCGATCCGACGACCGCATCCCCGGTATGGCGCTGGCCATGATTAAAAATCATACCCAACCCAGGATCAAGTGTTTCGGTGTCCGCGACAGCCGCTCCAATCAGCCAGTGACGCCACACACGCTGTTCCATATCGCCTCCACGCAGAAATCGATGACAGCACTCTATATCGCCACGCTGATCGACGAGGGCCGGTTTTCCTGGGACACGCCGGTGTCCGAACTGGCACCGCAGTTCAGATTGCATGACGAGAACGCGACGCGAACCGTGAGCATGCGCCACCTCCTTGGCATGTCGGGTGGCATCCCCGCCGCCGCCCAGGATGGTTTCGATACCCAGGGCCGGCACGCCGAGGACCTGTTCGAATACATGCCAAACGTGCGGTTGAACGCACGCCCCGGAGAGAATTTCGACTATTCCAACCTGTCTTGCGCAGCCGCCGGTTATTGCGGTGTCATCGCCGACGGCGGCATCTTCGGACAACTGGAAGATGAATTCGCGCGCGAAATGAAACAACGCATTTTCGATCCCATAGGGATGGCAGGCGCCACCTTTTCCGCCGACGAAACTCGCGCTTCAGGAGATTATTCCATCTCCCACAAGAAAGGCTTCCTTTACGGCAGCAGCGTTGCCGACGAAGTCATCGCCCAGCCCGACCCCCTCTCGCCCGCAGGCGGGGTTCGCGCCACCATCACCGACATGGCGCGTTATTTGGCCGTCCAACTCAACGGCGGTGTCACACCCGAGGGCAACCGAGTCGTCTCGGAGGCAAACCTGCGCGAAACTTGGACGCCGCAAACCCAAACCGACGGCGGCGGCTATGCCATGGGCTGGGGCATCGAACAGGAAGGCGACATGACCGTCGTGTTCCACGAAGGCAGCTTCGCCGGTTATCTCGCATTACTCGCCATGGTCCCCCAATATGGTACAGGCATTGCCCTACTGACCAACATGGACAACGACGACGGTTTCGCCGGCGCTGCCCTCAGTGAATGGATTCCGTTGCTGCAAGGCGAGGCGCATAGAAGTGGTGAACAATATGACTGACGGAATCGTCATCTATGGACGCCCCTTGGAAAGCAAGAGTGTCCAGCCCCAATTTTATGGGCCACTTTTTACGATAGTTTCAGGCACTGTTGATCTGCTCCCCCTGGTTGGACCACCCGTCTGGAGAATTTCCAGGGGTTGAAACTCAGGGCTGTGATACCACTTCTGAGCCATTCATCAGCGATATCGGCGGCTTATTGCCGATCGCACTGTGGGGACGGATGGTGTTGTAGTCCTCACGCCATTCCTCCATTTTTGTACGAGCGTCGTCAAGGCTCATGAACCAATGAGTGTTCAGACATTCGGCTCTGAACTTGCCGTTGAAACTCTCGATGAACGCATTGTCTGTCGGTTTGCCGGGACGGGAGAAGTCGAGAATGACATCCTTTTGATAAGCCCATAAATCCAGGTCACGAGAGATAAATTCGCTCCCATTGTCCACACGGATGGATTTTGGATAGCCGAGTGTACGGCAAACGCGTTCAAGGGTTTGAACCACATCCATCCCGCGATAGCTAAAGCGTGGATCCGTTGCTGGCGAGAAGCGGGAGAACGTGTCCATAACCCACGTATCATTGCTTTGAAGGGCATCACGACGGTCTTCTCTCAATTTTGCCTTCACGCGCCGCTTCGGTGTTTTGTTGCGCAATTGCAGACCCATCTCGTTGTAAAGACGATAAATCCGCTTCGCATTCACTTTCCAGCCTTCACGGCGCAGCAGAACGTGAATGCGCCTGTAACCATAACGGACACGCGTCTCGGCGATCTCCCTGATACGCTTCTTCAGATCGGCCTGGTCATCACCGTGAGGTCGATAATGATAGCTTGATCGCTGAGCATTCAGAACACCGCAGGCAACAACTTCATCGCATGTCACCGCCCATGCGGATCTCCCACGACCTCCTTATCAGAGGTATTGCCTATAAGCTCCAAGAACGAGCATATGGCGGATTGTCAAAGCCGATGCTGCGAAGACTTGCGGAACTTGGCAACAAGACCAGCAAGCCTTCAGAGGCACTCCGTCAGGCCGCAGTGGTCTTGAAGCCAGGCACGCGCCTCGTACGCGAATGGGATGGTGAAACTCACACCGTTGAGGTGCTGGAAGGGCAATTTCGGTGGCGCGGCCGACTCTATCGCTCGCTGTCAATGATCGCGAAGGAAATCACAGGAGCGCATTGGTCCGGCCCGCGGTTCTTTGGTCTCAGGAAAAGGAAGATGTCGTCCACTGAGAAGACGGAGGTCAGCGATGCGGAAAGCTGAACGTCTATGCAGCCCTGCTGGATGGGAGCCAGGTGGATGCAGTGTTCACAGACCCGCCCTACAACGTGCCGATCGATGGTCATGTCTCCGGTCTTGGGGCCACCAAACACCGCGAGTTTGCATTTGCCTCCGGTGAGATGAGCAAGGATGCCTTCACGGAGTTCCTCACGATCACGCTCGGCCATGCGGCCGGCGCCTGCAAAGACGGCGCGATCGCCTTTGTATGCATGGATTGGAGGCACCTTGGTGAACTGCTGGTCGCCGGTGAGGCAGTGTTCAGTGCGCTCAAGAACATCTGCGTCTGGAATAAGACGAACGGCGGCATGGGGACGTTCTACCGCTCGAAGCACGAGATGGTCTTGGTGTTCAAAGTCGGCGACGCGCCGCACACCAACACATTCGGTCTTGGCGATGAAGGTCGCTACCGGACCAATGTCTGGGACTATGCCGGCGTCAACACAATGAAGGCCGGCCGCATGGAGGAGCTTGGCATGCACCCCACCGTCAAGCCCGTCGCACTGGTTGCCGACGCCATCCTCGATGTGACCCGCCGCAGGGCGGTTGTACTCGACCCGCTCGGTGGGTCCGGCACCACGCTGATCGCCGCCGAAAAGACCGGCCGCAGCGCCCGCCTTGTTGAGTTTGATCCGCTCTATTGCGATGTCATCATCCGCCGCTATGAGGACTATACCGGCAAGCCTGCGAAGTTGGCCTTGACCGGGGAGGTGTTTGAGGACGTGGCGGAGGCGCGTACTTTGCAATCGGCATGAAGGCAACAAACTACGACATCATGATGCTATACGTTCGGCATCGTCAGATCACGTTGCTTCGCGTGCGGTGTCGCGGCATGCTCGTATCGGAGTGAGGCAATAACAACCCCAGCAAATAGCGGCTCGCCGATACCGAGTGGGATCAAGGAAAACGGCGGCACGCGTCTCGCCCGCGCGCAAGTTTGGTTCGGATGGTGGCTCGCCACCACCAACGAAAATTCCGTCCCTTTCGCAGCCGCTATGGGCGTTCCGATGGCATTGTCACATTAAATCAAATTGAGCGGAATTTTCTGAAAACCGTGAATGCCTAGGCACGGAATTTCAACGACTTAGCCTTCCGCTCGATCGACCAAATTTGACTGATTTCGCTTAATGTGACAACACCATCGGGAAGTCGGTTGGGAAGCCACGGTAAGATATGGTTTTTCCATTCGAAGGATCCGGATTAACCGGCTAGACCCCGGCGCTTCGGTGTCGGGGGATTCCTCCGACTTTCAATTTCATTTCAATAATTTCAATTTCGCCCGCGCGCAAACACGGCGGCGCGCCGACCCTCCAGCGCCTCCGGTGTCTGAGTCTGGTTCCAGGTGCTGGATCGCGTTCTTTCCAGCGCGCGGCCATCGGCCAGTGTGCCATCCAGGCCGTCATCAATCAGAGACTTGAGCTGTTGCATGAATTCCGGATCACAATCGGCAATGTCGATCGCCAATGCAATCGCTTCGTCGAGCAGGTCCACTAGTGCCACGGTTCGCGAGACCAGCCCCCAAGCTTCAGCTGTCGCGGCATCAATGAAGCGGCCGGAAAGTGACATCTCCTTGGCCCGTGACGGACCGATGATGTGCGGCAATTTTTGCGATAGCCCCCAACCCGGCAGCAAGCCAACACGCGAATGCGTATCGGCGAAACGCGCCGTTGTCGAAGCGAGCAGAATATCGCACGCCAGAGCGAGCTCGAAGCCACCCGTCACGGCAACGCCATTGATCGCGGCAATCACTGGGTGGCGGCAGGCTTCAATGGCCAGCACCGGGTCGTTCAATGTGGATTTTTCTGAAATTGAACTCAGCGCGTTGGAATCACGCCCGAGTTCTTTAAGGTCCAACCCGGCCGAGAAAGCACGCTCGCCGGCGCCTGTCAGGATCAACACCCGAATGTGCGGATCTTGATCCAACGCAGTGATGCATGCAGCCAATTCGTTGCGCAGCGCAAGCGACAGAGCATTGAGCGATTGCGGGCGGTTAAGCGTAACGATCGCAACGGCATCGCGTCGATCAACTAATACAAGGTCCTGTTCGCTGCGCATATCGCCCCCAAAAATGATCAATGTGCTGTCAGGCGCCGGATTGCCAGCGTCGACAACAGACTTTAGCATTCAACCTTCAATAGAGTTTAGAGAAATCAAATGTCATTTGCACCACAAGACGAACGCCACCGCACCATCAATCCGTTTGCCGGTCGCGATGTCAACTGGCTGCTCGATTTTCGCGCCGAGACGCGACGGGACCATACCTTTCTGATCTGGGAGCCTTTTGACGGTGCACGCCAGATTTGGACCTACGGCCAATTCCGTGAGCGTGTGTTGCGGGTTGCTAGCGGACTTCATGCCCGCGGCATTAGGGCTGGCGATTACATCCTGGTACATCTCGACAATTCGCCGGAGCTTGAGTTTTTGTGGTTTGCCTGCGCACGGATCGGCGCCGTCATTGTGACAACGAATACGCGCTCCTCGGCTGATGAGCTGGCTTATTTCGCGGATAATTGCGGAGCTGTGGCGGCGATTACGCAACCGAACCTCGCAGATCTGGTTGCCGGCAGTGCCAAAAATGTGCGGTGGATGGCGATTACCGAACATTCGCCTGACGGTTCGACAGCATCATCCCGTTTCGCAGTCGGCAAATCGTCTTCGTTTTCGGCGATCGACGGCGATCCGAGCAATCTTCCACAGATCGCTCCGGATCCCTGGCGCCATGGCTCGGTGCAATATACGTCCGGTACAACATCACGCCCCAAAGGCGTTCTATGGACACATGGAAACGCGCTTTGGGGCGCACGCACGTCCGCCATTCATGAAAACTTGAATGAGAATGACGTGCATCTGGTCATGATGCCGTCGTTCCACACGAATGCTCGTGCCTACTCAATTCTACCAACGATGTGGGTTGGTGGATCGGTGGTCCTGATGCCACGCTTTTCGGCCTCGCGCTTTTGGGACGTCGCTGTCCGCAACAAGTGCACCTGGGCGGCAATGCTACCCTTTTTCTGCAAGGCAATCATGCAGCATGAAAAACCCCCTGCGCACTCTTTCCGGAAGTTTGGCATGAATGCAAACGAGCCGCCCTTCGACCAACATTTTGGTGTCCACTCAATCGGCTGGTGGGGCATGACCGAAACGATCAGCCAAGGCATAATCGGCGATGCGCATTTACGTAATCGCACCCTGACGACCGGCCGTCCTGCGGCTGGTTACGGCATCCGGATCCTGCGTGACGACAATCACACACCCGTCGAGCCCGGCGAGGTCGGACACCTGCAATGCTGGGGTTGGCGCGGCATTCAACTCTTCGAAGAATATCTCGGCAATGAACAGGCAACGATTGAGAGCTTTACAAAGGATGGCTGGTTCATCACGGGTGACCGGGCGCGCCTTGAAACGGACGGCTATGTCACGTTTGCGGATCGCGACAAAGACATGCTCAAAGTTGGTGCTGAGAACGTTGCAGCCTCTGAAATCGAACGCATTATTGCGGCAGTCCCGGGCGTCTACGAGAATGCTGTTGTCGCGCAAAAGCATAGAATGTTGGATGAGGTTCCTGTTGCATTCGTCATTCCCGTCCCCGGTGTGAGCGAAGGTGCGCACGAAGACCTGGCCCAGCGCATTATCGCAGCGTGCCAGGAAAAACTCTCAGATTTCAAAGTGCCGCGTGAAGTTTTCATTGTTGCCGATATGCCGCGTTCGACATTGGAGAAGGTACACAAAGCCGCGCTGAGAAAACACCTGCCAGTCGTTGGCTGAGCGGCACCCTGCCCGAGTTCTGGCGCAGACATCCACCTCGCCGAACGCGCTTCTGAAGTAAGTCTATTCGACTGGCTGGGTCGACAAAGAAGTTTTTATCTGGCCTGCCGGTGAGCGGTTGAGACACCACGATACGCAAGAGAAAAGGGACTGACGCTGCGGCGCTATCGTGGCCGGTGTCGGTGCCAACGGACCAACAATGAAGTGGGTGGAATCGAATGCGATTTTCATAGTTATCCTCTGTCCGACGTCAGCCCCCCTGGGGGGCTGACGTCGGACAGAGCCGGCAAGCCTGACACGGATGAGGCTAGTGCAGCTCAGCCAGGACCTGCCACACGACTGGTCAGAGCAGCGACGCCTGCTTGGATTTGAAAATGCAAGATAGTCTGCATCCGCCGACTTGCTCGGTCGGAGGAACGTGCTCATTGCAGCTTTTTCCAGTCGTGCGATGTGCCTGCTTACTCGATGACCTCAAGCACCCACAGTAGATCTCGACTTCGATCTCGATGCCGGCGCGGCATATCGGACCGCTCAGATCTGAGACCACCAGCTCAATGTCATCGTCAGGCTCAGACATCGCATCCTCCCGTTAGTACTTCCCAAAATCGGAAGAAACACCGATCTAGCCTACGTCAATCGACGATCGAGCGCTAATCGCCTTTGGCAAATTTGGCGACCTGAGACTTCTGGGAGATTGAGCGGCAATCTTGACCGCAAAACGGTCTCTCCGTGCCAATGCCTGGAGCCATCTTGGCTAACCCGCGGAAATAACGCCGTTATTCAGCGCCACTGGATTCTGCCGCCCGCCTCTGGAGAGACGCAGAATTGCTGGCTGGGGTGGGAGGATTCGAACCTCCGCATGGCGATACCAAAAACCGCTGCCTTACCGCTTGGCTACACCCCATCAGGAAGCCGGGTTAATATAGGCGTTGGCGCGGGATTTCAAGTCGTAGGTCGAGATCAATTGAATTGATGCCCTAAGTGACGCGCTATTAAGCGACTAACGAGGCCGCTTCACCGCTGCTGGAAGCTTGATCTGGAGTCCCAGCCTTGCGATGGTGTGAGTGGAGGGTTATAAGGCGGTTTCGCGCGCTTTTAGCAGCGATTGACGAGGCACCTTGCCTCTTCCCGACAGGTCGGAGCGTGGCGCAGCCTGGTAGCGCACTTGCTTCGGGAGCAAGGGGTCGGGAGTTCGAATCTCCCCGCTCCGACCAGTAATATCAATGGGTTATGCCGTATTCCCTAGTGTGTCCAATGTTCGTGTGCAACGATAGGTTCAATGAAAAGAATCGGTATTTTTCCAGACCAACCCAATCATCGCGCAGGCCTCTTTTCTGTGCGCCGAACAATGGAGAAACGTGCATGACCCAGATAAAGTTCCGCACTGAGATGGATTTTGCCTACGGTGAGCCCCGGGATCTAGCGCCAGGTGTTGTACGACTGGTGGCCAATAATCCCAGCGTGTTCACTTACAAAGGCACCAACACCTATATCCTCGGTTCGGACGATCTGGCGATCATGGACCCTGGCCCGGATGACGATGCGCACTTTGAGGCGACGATCAAAGCGATTGCAGGGAGGCCTGTGTCTCACATTCTTATTACGCACACGCATCATGATCATATTGAAGGTTTACCGCGATTGGCAGAGGCGACTGGGGCCAAGGTCTGCGGTTTTGGGCGTGCGAAACCCGATGATCCGGGAAAAAAGATCAGCCCCAGTGGCAGCGAATATTTCGATGGAGGGTTTGAGCCTGATATCGTACTGCGGCATGGCGATGAGGTTTGTGGCAGCGATTGGGGGGTGGAGGCAGTCTTCACGCCGGGGCACGCGCCGGACCATCTATGCTTTGCTTTGCACGGGCCAGAGGCGGGGCAGGAGCCAGAGTTTCAGGATAGCATCCTGTTTTCAGGCGATCATGTCATGGGGTGGAACACCAGCGTAGTTGCGCCGCCTGAGGGCAACATGAAGGATTATCTTGACTCGCTGAACACACTGATCGAGCGCAAGGATCACATCTACTTCCCGGGCCACGGTGGACAGATTGAAAAAGGCGGTCGGGTGGCGCATGCCTATCTTGTTCACCGGCGGTTGCGAGAACAGTCGATTTTTGAAGCAATCAAAGGTGGGCAATCAAACATCGCTGCAATTGTCAGCCTTATCTATCGCAAGCTGGACCCTAGGCTTATTCGAGCGGCGTCGCTTTCTGTTGAGGCCCATATCGAGCATCTCATTGACCAGGGCCTGATCACCTTCGAGGGGACGACGATTGCTGACGCCGAGCTCGCCCTCGCTTAGCTGGCCTGTATGGGCGCGAATTCCTGCCACTGGATCTACCGGCACGAGGGGGCTGCTTTAGCCGTACTGCTCGTGCCGATTGCCTTGATCTGCGTGCCGATATAGAGCGCAAGCTTGGCACGCTGGCTTCTGCTTGCGCGACGATTTCGTTCAGTACTCTTCTAACACGCATGGCATTGCGGCCTAAGTCATGGCGGCCGAAACGCGAGGCAGAGCGCACGTCAACACGTGAGCCTCGGCCCAGCGCAGAGATGCGGACCACAACGTCATCGTAAAACCCCAAGACCAAAGTGCGATCGTAGGCCTCGATCATGCCCCAGGTGCGGCCTTTGGCGCCGACCGGCATCTCGCCTACGGTCTTCATGTGTAGACGCCTTAACGCCTGACCGGCGAGTTCGAAAACCTCCTGCGGCGGGCGTGAGATGACCAACGGCTGGAGTTCGCGGTAGAATTGGCTTTGCAGTTTTGCGGATTTAACGCCTGGATAGGCCGTGCCGTTGGCGCCCTTGGGTCTGAGGGCCTTGAGCGCCACAAAATTTGGTGGGTTTTCAGTATCGGTTGATATGTCATTTAGCTGTGGCAGCGCGCGGATGCTTGGCAGGATGCTCAACGGCCAAAGCAGAATGGTAATTGCCAAGACGACGCCCGTTAAAATATTGGCCACGCCCGTTGTGCCGCGCTGCCAGATATTGAAGAACGCAGCGGCTGCCATCACCAGGGTCACGACTGCGAGTGCGAAGGAAAGCCCGAACAGATTGAGCGCCAATGCTGTTGGCATGCCGAAAATGCGATGGAAGACCGCTGCGAAAATCACCAGAGCTACCGCGAATAGCGCAAGGCGGCGGGTCCAGACGCTCAATCTTGTGGGATGTGGATCGGATCTCATGGGATTCCTTGAGCATGCATAGGGAAGTCGATCGGGATTAATTGTGAGAGGCATTTAGGCCGACTTGAAGTGCTGGGTAATGGCTGTTTAGAACTCCGCTTTTGCTGAATTTCCTTTGAGGTGGCGGGATGACATTGGCTCTGCATTGTGATCCTGTGTGACTATAACATACCATCTTATCTGGGCACTGTTTGGTCAGGGAATAGTTGGCCATGGGATCGTCTACCCACTCTTCGTTCAATCCCTGGACGACCCAACCCTGGACAGGCTCCAAAACTAGACTCACGATTGGCAAACTGCGGGAAATCAAAACCTCACAATAGATCGGCAAAACCTTAGACAGATTGGGTTCCTAATGAAAACGCTCACCAACTACGAAATGCGTGATGTCGATGTGCTGTTGCACCCAACCACCAATCTAGCCACTCATCGCACGGCTGGGCCGCTGGTTCTTGAGCGGGCGGAAGGGATCCATGTTTGGGATTCCTCGGGCAAGCAATACATTGAAGGCTTGGCCGGTTTGTGGTGCACTTCGCTGGGGTATGGAAATGAGGAATTGATCGAGGCCGCACGCGAGCAGATGTCGCGGCTTTCGTTCTCGCATCTGTTCGGTGGCAAGAGCCACGAGCCAGCCATTGGGTTAGCTGAAAAGATCAAAGAACTTTCTCCGGCACCGACGTCAAAAGTGTTCTTTACGTCATCGGGCAGCGAGGCTAACGACACTCAGATCAAACTTGCCTGGTACTATAACAATGCCCGCGGAAAACCACAGAAGAAGAAAATTATCGGTCGCATGCGCGGCTATCATGGTGTCACGATAGCCGCGGCAAGCCTAACGGGGCTACCAGTATTCCATGCTGATTTCGATCTGCCGATGCAGGGCGTTCTGCATGCTGATTGCCCGCACTACTATCGTGGCGGGGAAGCTGGTGAGAGCGAGGAAGAGTTCGCCACGCGGATGGCCAACAACCTCGAAGAGCTGATCGTTCGGGAAGACCCCGAGACAATTGCCGCCTTCATTGCCGAGCCAATTCAGGGGGCAGGTGGGGTTATCGTGCCGCCTTCCGGTTACTTTGAGAAGGTGCAGGAGATTTTGCGGCGGCACGATATTTTGTTTATCGCCGATGAAGTGATTTGTGGGTTTGGACGGACCGGCAATTGGTTTGGATCGCAGACTTACAATTTTGTGCCTGACACAATGTCGATCGCCAAGGCCATCACGTCTGCTTATCTACCGCTCGGGGCGGTGACTGTTTCGGAGCCGGTTTATGAGGCGTTGGTGAGCCAAAGCGAAAAGCTTGGCATGTTCGCGCACGGTTTCACGTATTCAGGCCATCCGGTTTCGTGTGCGGTGGCGCTTAAAACGCTCGAAATCTATGAGCGGATGGATATCGTGGGGCACGTGCGCGGGGTTTCAAAAATCTTCAAGGCTCGAATGAAAGCCCTTGCGGAGCACCCGCTGATTGGTGAAGTGCGGGGCGACGGATTGATCGGCGGGTTGGAAATCGTCAAGGATAAGGCGACGAAGGAAAGCTTTGCGGGGGCGGAAGGTGTTGGTGCAAAAACCGTGGAATTTGCCCAAGATGGAGGGCTTTTGTGCCGCGCTGTTGGCGGCGATACCATTGCGCTTTGTCCGCCGCTGATTATTGATGAGGCAGGCATAAACCAGATGTTTGACGTGCTGATAACCGCGCTGGATCAGACGGCACATTGGGTTGGTGAGGAACTTGGGCATAAATTGCCTTCATGAGCATGGCCTGAAGGGGGGATGATGTTAAGGCAGATGTTTTGGCTGGGACAGTGTCTGGGGCACTGTCTGGGCCGGGGACGCGCCTTGGGGAACAGCAAGCTTGACCGTGTCATATTGCTTGGCGTTGCAATGTTGGCCGGAGGGCTTGCGGCCTATTCAAACCGTGCGTTTGCTCAGGCAGAGCAAACTGCGCAAACCTCGAAGGTGCACGCATTTGACCCCAGCGACCCTGGTGACCCTGGCAGTCTGGGGTTGCCGCATCAATCAGAAATGCCTGCGCGGCCCCTTGCGCGCCGTGTGATTGTGCAGATCGCATCTTGGAACATTTCTGCTGACATCAAGGCAAATAAAAGGGCTGCGGCGCATAAATCTGGCGGCACTTCATCAAATCCTGCTCGGCAATGGCGCAACACGTTTGGCGCGGAACGCGATACTGCCACCTGGCGAAAGCGCGGGGCGGCTGGTTTTGATGCGGATGTGGTTTTTTTACAGGGGGTCGATACCGTCAATGACGCCCGACGCCTGTTTGGTGCGAACACGCATCACTTGATCGTATCGCGGCAAATTCTGCTGATATCGCCCAAGGTTTCTGCGGGAGATGGAGGGGTGGGGGCAGGGCCGATCGGTCCAGATGGCATCACAGCCATTGCAATCCGTCGACGGGCGCGACTGCTGCTGACCCGGCGTCGCCATTTTCTGCCTAAGTTCATAATTGATCAACGCAGAGACCCGACAACATTTGCTGGCCGGCTTCCGGCCGCTCCCGTGGCTGTGCGACTGCTTATGCGCGGTCATCTTGTGTGGTTCGTCTCGGCTGAGATTGATGGCAGTTGTGCGCAAGCAGGTTCAACGATGGACACACGAGAGCGGCATCAGAAAACCGGCGGCGCCAAACTGGGGCAGCCGGGAAGCGGTGTTGATTGCGTTTTGCAACGCGTACTGGTTTCCAAGTTGACCGACTGGATTGGCAAGCAACGCAAAGCGGGGATGCGCATCGTCTTAGGCGGTAGCTTCGCGAGAGATTTTTTGTCTCAGAACGTTCTGAAGGGAAAGCTGCTGAAGAAGCATTCGATTGAGGCAGTAAGATCGGCCCGCGCGGCGATACCCGGAGGCAAAACTGGAAAACCGATAAAGTGCCCAGTTAGTACACCGGCGCTCGTTGCGTTGCCCGGACTACAACAAGGTTTGTTGGGGCATGATGGAGTGTATGGCATCGCGTTAAATGATGCGATGTCGCCCAAGGGGCGGGCTTGCGTGCTTTCTGCAAAATTGACGATCGGCGCAACAGAATAGCTCTACTAGAGCACATTGATCTTTGATGGAATCACATGAAAGGGTTTGAGCGTACTCTAAGCTTTTGTTTTAGAGGCTGATCCGTCTAGACGTGTTGGCCACCATTGATGTGCAGCTCGGCACCGTTCACGTAACTCGACTGTTCAGTGCATAGGAAATAGATCGCTTTGGCGACTTCTTCCGGTTCGCCTAGGCGCCGCATGGGGATTTTCTCCTCAACGATGCGCTCGGTGCCAGGCGATAAGATGGAGGTGTCGATTTCGCCGGGCGAGATTGCGTTGACACGGATTTTCCGTTTCCCGAAATCGAAAGCCATTTCACGGGTGAGGCTGGCGAGCGCAGCTTTTGATGTCGCATAGGCTGCACCAGCGAATGGGTGGACGCGACTGCCCGCAATCGATGTGACGTTAACAACGGCACCGGCCGCACGTTCAAGTTCCGCCAGCAAACCGCGAGCCAACAAGATCGGGGCAAAGAAATTCACCTGAAAAACATGCTGCCAGTCCTCGGCTGGTGTGTCGATGGTGCCTAGGCGAGCGCCATTTTCGCCTTTTGGGCTGATGGCGGCATTGTTGACCAATGCATCCAGGCGGGCACCCTGGTCTGCTAGTCGTTGCTTCATTTCATCAACAGCGCGCTCAGTGTCGGCGACATCTGAAAGATTTACCTGGATGTGATCTTCCGGGCCCATTTCCCAGGGGCAATCCTCGGGAAAGGGGTGGCGGGAACAGGTGATTACCCGCCAGCCGGCAGATGAAAATCGCTTGACAGTGGCATGGCCGATACCGCGCGAGGCGCCTGTTAGAATAAGTGTTTTTCGATCGGCATTGGGCAATGGTGGCATCGGGCGCTCAATTCAAATTCTGAAGCTAATTCAACTGCTGGTGGACCCTAGCATGAGACGATTGCCCACAAAAACCAGAAACGATAGCTTCTGATAACTGGATAGCCATTAGAAGCCAAATGCCTAAGCTGGCATATTGGGACAAGGATGCTGAATGCAACAACCAATGCCTCCGCAACTATGGCAGGTCACGGTATAGTGGGTCACAGGCTGAAAGTGGGTTTGGGGCGTGACCGGGCGGGAGACCCAAAGGAATCACGGATAGAGTCGGCTACTTTGCCAAATGGCCGTCGGCGATTCGCGGCGAAAAACCACGCGCTCGTGCAGGCGAAACGCCCGGTCGTGCCAGAACTCGATCTCTTGAGGGACAACTCTAAAACCGGACCAGTGCGGTGGCCGGGGGATCTTGCCAATATTGAATTTTGCCGCATATTTCGCGACTGATTTTTCCAAAGAAAACCTACTTTCCAGCGGATGCGATTGCTCGGAAGCCCAGGCGCCGATCCGGCTGCCGCGCGGGCGGCTTGCGAAATAGGCGTTGGCTTCGGCATCACTGACAGGCAGCACCCGGCCCCGAACACGAACCTGACGGCGCAGTGATTTCCAATGAAACAGTAGTGCCGCCTTGCCGGCTGCCTGCAACTCCTGTCCTTTGGCGCTTTGATAGTTTGTATAGAAAACAAAGCCGCGCTCATTGTTCCCGGTTGCTTCTTCATCAAGCCCCTTCAGCAAGACCATGCGGACATTGGGCAACCCGTCAGCGTCGGTGGTTGCTAGCGCCATGGCGTTGGGATCGTTGATCTCGTGTGCCGTGGCGTCTTCAAGCCAGGTTGAGAAGAGCGCAAACGGATCAGGCTCGTTGGCAAAGTTGCCAGCTGGCTTGGCACCCTTTTTTACGCCTGCCTCAACGACCGTTAGGGGGCGTGGTGCGTCCTCAGATGGATCTCTCATAGCTTACGTTTCCTTGTGCCGCGTCCCAAAATCGGCCGCCTGAGACATCTGTTTAGCTCATTTTAACGTCTGTTGGGCATATTGTCCGGCATAAGGTCGTCAGTTGCGGCCAGTTTTGTTTAGTTTTGTAATGCGTTTCGGAGTTTGCGTAATGTCTTGCCCGTCCGAATTGTCTACTGTCATTCTCACGAGTTGTATTGGGGCAGCATTAACCGCTTTCGTGTTCATAGCGCCGCTACCGGTGGCTGCTGGTGACGCTCAACGGCTTACCGCACCCGCTCCTGAGGCGGCAGACCTACCTTCGCTACCGGACAGAAAATTCTCCCAACCGACCGATTTGTCCCGACCCCATCGCCACGCCCAACCAAGGCAATTGGTTCGCCGGAAACATCTGGCCCGCCCAAGCTACCTTCAGCCCCGAGATACATTGACCTCCAGAGATGAAATTGCCGCAATGGAGGCAATTCATATTGCGCTATCTGAAGTGGCTGATGGTGCGACTTACGTATGGCACCGCAAGCACGGTCGTTTGAGCGCTATTGTTAAGCCTACGACATCGTTCAGGGATCGCCGTGGCAAAATCTGCCGTCATATCTACGTGCTACTGAATTCAGGCGTATACTCGCGACGTAGCGAGGGCGTGGCGTGCCGGCAGAGCAATGGTATTTGGTCGCTCGAAGGTTAAATCATGCTTGAATCATGCTTGAATCATGTTTGTGACTTAGTCAGGCGCATTGGGGGACTTTGGCCATGCTAATTATAGAGGCCTGCGAAGAACGCGACCTTTCAGCGTGGGGAGAGCGAGGTTGTGCTTTTGGGGCACAGTTGAATGCTGGACCCTGGTTCGGGATCGTGTAGGATGTTGAGTTTGGAGACAACTCAGGGATTTTGGGCACATGACGAGCGAGGGCATCCCGGCTGCTACGCAAAAAGGGAACTTTGTGCAAACAGGTAACCTTATGGCCGGCAAGCGAGGCCTAATAATGGGCGTTGCGAATAATCGATCTATCGCCTGGGGCATTGCGAAGTCCGCTGTGGCGCAAGGTGCCGAAGTGGCACTAACCTACCAGGGAGAGGCGCTGAAGAAGCGCGTGGGGCCACTTGCCAAGGAGTTGGGCACCGATGTCGTGCTGCCGTGCGATGTAACTGACAATGCTTCAATGGATGCAGTGTTTGCGGCACTTCAGGAAAAATGGGGCAAACTCGATTTTCTAGTGCATGCCATTGCGTTCTCAGACAAGAACGAGCTTGATGGGCGCTACGTCGACACGACGGAAGCCAACTTCACCCAAACAATGCGGATCTCGTGTTATTCTTTAACGGCGTTGGCCAAACGCGCCGAGCCGATGATGGATAATAACGGGTCGATTTTGACCCTCACCTATTATGGCGCCGAGAAAGTTATGCCGCACTACAACGTAATGGGAGTCGCAAAAGCGGCACTTGAGGCGAGTGTTCGCTATTTGGCGGCTGACCTTGGCAAAACCGGCATTCGCGTCAATGCGATTTCGGCTGGGCCAATCAAGACGCTTGCAGCCGCCGGCATTTCGGATTTTCGCTACATTTTAAAGTGGAACGAATATAACTCTGCTTTGCGCCGTACCGTCACGATTGAAGAAGTGGGCGGGGCCGGGGTTTATCTGCTGTCTGATCTCTCTCGCGGCGTGACAGGTGAAATACACCACGTTGATTCTGGCTATCATGTCCAAGGCATGAAGAATGAAGATGCGCCAGATATAACGGTCGCTAAGCCGGAGTGAACCAGAGTTTCCGAGAGACCTGATTGATGGCTGGCGATTAGCTCTCAAATCCATGATGCTGCGCACGGTATTCATGATTTCGATGTCGGCTTAAAGTGCCGCGTCGATTTAGCATTCATATAAACAGCAAGCATCATATTCGTTGGTGACTTGCTAGAGCCTGATCGTTCGGCCATTCTTCAGGCAAATGCTCTCAACCCAACCTCGCCTTACATGCAGAAAGGAATCGCCATGCCGATGAACCGTCAAGTGCGCCTTATCGCACGACCTGAACCTGGCCTCTTCTCGGCTGAGAATTTTGCCATCGAGGAGCATGCGCTGGTGGAGCCAGGAGATGGAGAGTTTCGGGTCAAGATTGCATATATATCGCTGGATCCGGCGATGCGTGGCTGGGTAAATGCGGGAAAATCATATGTTGCTCCGGTCAAGCTAAATGACGTCATGCGAGCCTATGCGGTTGGGATCGTTGATCGCTCGAACCATGCTGATTTCAACGTGGGTGACGCGGTGCAGGGCCTGTTCGGCGTGCAGCAGTATGCGATTTCCGATGGCCGCCACGCGCACATTGTGAATACGGACCAGGCCCCGTTGGAGCGATGGATCGGCGGGCTCGGAATGCCTGGATGGACGGCTTATTTCGGGCTCACGGAAGTTGGAAAGCCAAAGCCTGGCGAGACCGTGGTTGTCTCGGCCGCATCGGGTGCCGTTGGCTCTATCGTCGGGCAGATTGCCAAGCTGAAAGGCTGCCGAGCAGTGGGCATTGCGGGAGGGCCTGAAAAGTGCCGCTATGTGTGCGAGGAGCTGGGATTTGATGCATGCGTTGATTACAAAGCCGGGAATTTGGAAGCTGACCTGAAGGCTGCATGCCCGGATGGGATTGATATTGCGTTTGAGAACGTCGGCGGTGAGATTTTCGATACGATCTTGCTGCAAATGAATTTGTTTGGCCGCATCGCGGTATGTGGTTTAATTTCGGCATATGCAGCGACAGAGGCACAACCAGGGCTGGAAAACGTCAGAATGATCCTGACCCAGCGGCTACGGATACAAGGCATTATCGTATTCGACTGGGCTGAACGTTTCCCAGAGGCGATAGCAGAGCTTGGTGCGTGGCATGCCTCGGGCAAGCTCAAAATGCGCGAAGATGTGCGGGAAGGCGGCGTCGATGCATTTCTTGAGACGGTAAACCTGCTCTACACCAGCGGAAACAATGGCAAGCTCGTTCTCAAGGTTTAATGCATGAAACCCGGCTTAACACTCTATTTCGTTCGTCACGGTCAAACCGAATGGAACCGCACGCGGCGCATTCAAGGGCAAATAGATATTCCCCTGAATGACACAGGTCGTGAGCAGGCGGCACGCAATGGCGCGGCGCTTAGAGAGCTCATTGGTGAGGCTCTTGACGGGGGCCGGGCGTTGCCTTTCACTTCAAGCCCGCTTGGGCGCTGTTGCGAGACGATGGAGATCATTCGAGGCGAACTGGGTTTGCCGCGTGATGACTACGCAAAAGATGACCGATTGAAGGAGATCCACTTCGGACATTGGCAAGCATCCTATTGGACGAAACTTGCGGAAGAGGACCCGGAGGCGCACCAAGCCCGTGCGGCGGATGCCTATGGGTGGCGGCCGGAAGGTGGGGAGAGTTATCGTGACGTGACGGCGCGGGTTGCGAATTGGCTTGAGGGCATTGAGCACGACACGGTTATTGTTGCCCACGGTGGTGTGAGCCGCGCGCTACGGGGGCATGTGCTCTCGCTGCCTGAGAGTGAGATCCCGGATCTCTCCGTGCCTCAGGATAAGATCCTGGTGCTGCATGATGGCGCAATGAGTTGGGTTTAATCGGCCTCAATCTAAAACTATCAGGCTTCAGATAGAGTCTCAGAACGGCTGAATGACACGCAAAATTTTGAGGGCAGAAAACGAAGGAGAGCCGGAGTAGCGACTCTCCGGCTCTCATCCTCTCGTTTTCCGAGATGTCGGTCCGCAGCAAAGTGGTTCAAACCCTGCACGAACGTTTCAGATCGCCCCGATCCAGTTTTACTAGGCCGAGACTTTAGCTCCAATGGCGACTGAACATGTTCTAGTGCCAAAGGTATTGGCTTCCTACGAATAGCTTTGCGGGCGCGAGATTAGCGTCTCGTCGCGTGTGGCGCGCCACTTCCGTGGTGATCACCTAAATAATTGCCCTGCATGCAGTCCCTGCGGAAACCTGTTCATTCAAACGCCGACTGACTCCAACCATAGCTTTCGTCCGGCTGGAATCACGCATTACTCCATAAGAGGAGTAGTCTTGATGATAGGTGTTTGTCACCTGGTTTGATCACTAAATGGCACTTGCGGCTATTGATACTGACTTTTAAGACTCACCATCAACTTTTTCGGTATCCTGGGCCTAAATCTTAGCTCACCGTGCGAATCACTTACCACAATCCCCATCGGCGCTTGGCCCGGGGCATGACAAAGGCAAAGAACCCGATGTCTCACAACACATTCGGACATCTCTTCCGCGTTACTACGTGGGGCGAAAGCCATGGCCCGGCCATCGGCTGCGTTGTAGATGGTTGTCCGCCAGGCATTCCGCTGGAGGCTTCCGAGCTGCAAGATTTTCTCGACAAGCGGAGGCCGGGACAATCCCGCCATACCACTCAGCGCCGCGAACCGGATATTGTGAAAATCATGTCGGGTGTATTTGGCGATGACGAAGGCCCTCAAATCACCACCGGCACGCCGATTTCTCTGCTGATTGAGAATGTCGACCAGCGCTCGAAAGACTATGGCGATATCAAAGACAAGTTCCGGCCTGGACATGCCGACATCACCTACTGGCAGAAATATGGTGTTCGCGATTATCGCGGCGGGGGACGATCGTCAGCGCGGGAAACAGCAATGCGGGTCGCGGCAGGTGGGATTGCGCGCAAAATCATGAGGCCAGTCAACATTCGTGGGGCGCTGGTGCAAATCGGCCCACACAAAATCGACAGAAACAGGTGGGACTGGGCCGAAGTTGAGCGCAACCCACTATTTTGCCCTGATCCGATCGCCGCCAAGGATTGGGAAACCTATCTCGACAGCGTCCGGAAATCAGGCTCGTCAACCGGGGCCGTGATTGAAGTGGTGGCTGATGGTGTGCCTGCAGGGCTTGGGGCACCGATTTATAGCAAGCTCGACCAAGATCTAGCGTCGGCAATGATGAGCATCAATGCTGTAAAAGGTGTCGAGATCGGCGATGGATTTGGCGCGGCCTCGCTCAATGGCGAAGACAATGCAGATGAAATCCGGATTGGGGCTGATGGCTTGCCTTGCTACCAATCGAATCATGCCGGCGGCATACTGGGTGGAATTTCAACCGGGCAGCCGCTTGTGGTGCGGTTTGCGGTTAAGCCGACTTCATCGATCCTGACGCCGCGCGCGACTGTTGACCGGCATGGTCATGAGACCGAGATCTTAACGAAAGGACGACACGACCCTTGCGTTGGCATCCGTGCGGTGCCAGTGGGCGAGGCTATGATGGCGATTGTGCTGGCTGATCATCTGCTGAGACATCGCGCGCAAGTTGGCTCTGAAGGGATAGGCTAATGCCGGGTCATGGAGACGTGAAGGCGCTTTTGTTTGATATTTTTGGTACGGTTGTGGATTGGCGAACGAGCTGCACGCGGGAATTGACGGCCTTTGGCCGGGGGCGCGGCATCACCGATGTTGACTGGCAGGCCTTTACCGATGACTGGCGTGGTCTCTATCAACCAGCAATGGAAGAAGTGCGTGCGGGACGTCGCGCATTTGCAATTCTTGATGATCTACATCGCGAAAGCCTCAACAAACTGATTACAAAGTACAGCTTACCGCATCTGGCTGCCCACGAAATTGAGCACTTAGTCGGCATCTGGCACCGCTTAACACCATGGCCCGACGTGGTGGAAGGACTGTTCCGGCTCAAGAGGCGCTACATCATCGGCACGCTGTCGAATGGCAATATTGGCCTCATGACGCGGTTAGCAAAGCATTCTAACCTGCCGTGGGATGTGATCCTTGGCGCCGAAGTAGCGGGCGCTTACAAACCGCAGCGTGAGGCCTATGAGAGGACCGCAGGCGCGCTAAATATGGAACCACGGGAATGCATGCTGGTGGCAGCTCACAATGGTGATCTGCAAGCCGCGAGTGACGTTGGCTATCGCACAGCCTTCATGGTGCGACCGACTGAATATGGCCCTGAGCAGACCACGGACAAAGCGGCCAGCAAGCCCTGGGATGTGGTGACCGACAGCATGTTGGGCCTTGCCGATGCGCTTGGTTGTCCACGGTATTGATTGGGTATTTATTTCGCTCGTGGCCTGATCCGCGCTGTGCGCTCGCGCACGTTCATGTTTGATGGAGATACATGAGACGCTTTGTGCGCGCTCTAGCGGTCTATTTCGCCGAAGACGATATCCATCGAGCCTAGAATCGCACTGACGTCGGCCAGCATGTGGCCGCGATTCATGAAATCCATTGCAGCGAGATGCGGGAAACCTGGGGCGCGGATTTTGCAGCGGTAGGGTTTATTAGAGCCGTCCGCCACAAGGTAGACGCCAAATTCTCCTTTTGGGGCCTCAACGCAGGCGTAAACCTCGCCTTCCGGCACATGGACACCTTCAGTATAGAGCTTGAAGTGATGGATCAAAGCTTCCATCGAGCGCTTCATCTCGCCACGCTTCGGCGGCACCACCTTGGGGTCAGCGGCAGTATGAGGGCCACGGCCTTCATCGGACAACAACAACGCGCAGCACTGCTTCATGATTTTCAACGATTCGCGCATTTCCATCATGCGGATCAGATAGCGATCATAGCAGTCGCCATTTTTGCCAACCGGAATATCGAAGTCCAGCTCGGAATAGCATTCATAGGGTTGCGCGCGGCGCAAATCCCATGCTGCACCTGAGCCGCGCACCATGACACCGGAGAAGCCGTAGCGGAAGCAATCTTCAAGTGAGATAACGCCAATATCGACGTTGCGCTGTTTGAAGATGCGATTGTCGGTGAGGAGAGTTTCAATGTCATCAAGGACAGCTGGGTGGGTTTCGCAGAACTTGGCGATGTCTTTTACCAGCTCGTCGGGCAGATCCTGATGCACGCCCCCGGGACGGAAATATTTTGCGTGCATCCGCGAGCCGGACGCGCGCTCGTAGAAGACCATCAGTTTTTCACGCTCTTCAAAGCCCCAAAGCGGAGGTGTTAGTGCGCCGACGTCCATGGCTTGCGTGGTGACGTTTAGAATGTGAGACAGCAGGCGACCGATTTCGGAAAACAGCACCCGGATAAGCTGCGCACGTTTGGGAATTTCCATTCCCAGAATTCGCTCCACCGCCAAGCAAAACGCATGTTCCTGGTTCATCGGGGCGACATAATCGAGCCGATCAAAATAGCCAATCGCCTGCAGGTAGGTTTTGTGCTCAATCAGCTTTTCAGTGCCGCGATGCAGGAGGCCGACGTGCGGGTCGACGCGCTCGACAACCTCGCCGTCCAATTCAAGCACAAGCCGCAAAACACCATGAGCCGCCGGATGCTGCGGGCCAAAGTTGATATTGAACTGGCGGATTTCCGTTTCAGGCATTTGAATTCGTCCTTAGTTGTCCGCTCAGTTCGGCTTACCACCGTCCGTGTCGGCCTTTTCGTCGCCGGGCAGTGTGTAATTCGTCCCCTCCCAGGGACTTTCAAAGTCAAAATCCCGGAATTCCTGGTTCAGATTGACCGGCTCGTAGACGACCTGCTTCTTTTCATCGTCATAGCGGACCTCAACGTAACCCGTCAGGGGGAAATCTTTGCGCAGAGGATATCCCTGGAAGCCATAGTCTGTAAGCAAACGGCGCAAATCAGGGTGGCCGGAGAAAAGAATGCCGTACATGTCATAAGCTTCGCGTTCGAACCAGTCGGCGGCTGGGAAAACCTCAATTGCGCTCGGTACAGGATCGACATCATTGGCTTCGATCTTGATGCGAATGCGCTGATTCACACGCGTTGAAAGCAGATGATAGACCACATCAAAGCGGTTCTCGCGACTTGGCCAATCGACACCGCAGATATCGATCAGCACCTCAAAGCGGCAAGCGCCATCATCGCGCAAGTGCTTAAGGACCGGAATGACCCGATCGCGAGCGACATTGAGTGTCAGCTCGCCGAACTGGACGCGATGGCTCACAATTGCTTCGCCAAGCTTTGCCGCCAGTAGCTCGCCAAGGTCGCTCAGGCTTGTGTCGTCTCTTTCCACAATCTTCACCGTCAGTTGGTTGTGCCCGTTATGAATAGCTTAGCGAGCAATCGTTCCGGTTCGCCTGATCTTTTTTTGCAGCAATAGAATTCCGTAGACTAGGGCTTCGGCAGTTGGCGGGCATCCAGGAACGTAAATATCAACAGGAACCACGCGGTCACAGCCGCGCACGACGGCGTAGGAATAGTGATAGTAGCCGCCACCGTTCGCACACGAGCCCATTGAAATTACATAGCGCGGCTCAGGCATCTGGTCATAGACCTTCCGCAGCGCTGGCGCCATCTTGTTGGTCAGGGTGCCGGCGACGATCATAACGTCAGACTGACGCGGGCTGGCGCGCGGTGCAAAACCAAACCGCTCGACATCGTAACGCGGCATTGAGGCCTGCATCATTTCAACAGCACAGCAGGCGAGACCAAACGTCATCCACATCAGCGAGCCGGTGCGCGCCCAATTGATCAGATCGTCAGTTGTCGTCACGAGAAAGCCTTTATCGGCCAGCTCGTTATTGATCATCATGAAGTTTGGATCATTCGGCTTTATAATGCTCGGAGAGGCCGCCGCTTCGCCTGGCTTATCCAGCAGTGGTAGGGGTGGTGTGATCAATCCCATTCAAGACCACCTTTCTTCCATTCATAAATAAAGCCAACCGTGAGCACACCGAGGAAGGCCATCATCGACCAGAACCCAAACAGGCCGATCTGCTTGAATGCTACTGCCCAAGGGAACAAGAACGCAATTTCGAGATCAAAAATAATGAATAAGATCGCTACGAGATAAAACCGCACGTCGAACTTCATTCGGGCATCGTCGAACGCGTTGAAGCCGCATTCGTAAGCTGCCACCTTTTCGGGATCCGGGTTGCGGACGGCCAGCAGAAATGGGGCAATCATCAGAGCCAGCGCAATCAATGTCGCGACGCCAATGAAGACGATGATAGGCAGATAGTCCGTGGCGAGATCGACCATTAAGCGGTCCCCAGTGTAGCGTTGTGCTGGTATATCGTTGTCGTGGTCTACAGGTGTGTCATTTACCTAGTCAATAAGCTGGTATCGCAGTGTGCCGCTGCGTGCAACAGCCGCAATGGATTGATAGGCGCGACAGTTTGCAAACTCCGGCGGAATGATAGCATAAAATCAGGCTGCTGGATGGCTCAAATGTTAACTCCGAGGTGCTCCTGAGGTCAGGCAAAGGCGGTGATCGCCAATTAGTACGACGAGGATGCCACCGATGCCAAGAACTGCAAAACCGAATGAGATTGGCAACAGGGTACCATCAAACGCGCCGCCGATGAGCCAACCAAAGAATGCCCCCGCTAAAGTTGTATAGAAGCCAATAATTGAAGCCGCCATGCCAGCGATTTTGCCTTGTGGCTCCATGGCTATGGCGTTGAAGTTCGGCGTAATCAGGCCAAACAAAAACAACTGGATTGAAAGAAAGGCCCAGGCGCCCCAAACCGATATAGCGCCCGGCATCATTGCTATGATGAAGAAAACTGCCGCGACCAGCAGAAAACATACGATTGCCGTGTGAGAAACGCGCCGCGTGCCATAGCGCACCACAATCCGGGAATTGGTGAAACTGGCAATCATCATCGCGACGGCGGTGCCTGCAAATGCCAGAGGAAAAAACGAACCAAGATTATAGATGTCCACAAATATTTGCTGTGCGCTGGAGATGAACGAGGTCAAGCATCCAAACATAAACCCGCCGCCAAGCATGTATGTTACCGTTTGGCGGGTGGTCAGCACCCGGATGAACGCCGCTCGGATTCCAATACGCGGCGCATCGTTTGCGCTTATGGCGCGGGTTTCGGGCAGCCGGCGTCCGGCCCAGAAAAAAGCCAGAACCCCAGCTAGAAACAACCCATAAAATGGCGCTTTCCAGCCACCAAAGACGATCAGAACCTGGCCAATTGCCGGGGCAAGGACCGGCACCATCAAAAACACCATCATGATCAGTGACATCACGCGCGCCATCTGATGGCCTATGAAGAGATCTCGCACGCTGGCGACCATGATTGTGCGGGGGGCTGAAGCACCGAAACCCTGCAGCGCACGGGCTGCCAACAACATCTCAAAGCTGCTAGCTATCACAGCAATGCCGGAAGCGATGATGTAGATTGAGAGCCCTAAAAGCAGAACTGGACGACGACCGAAACGGTCAGACATCGGGCCAAAAACCAATTGACCGGGCCCAAGTCCAATAAGATAACCGAATACCACAAATTGGCGATCATTGGCGGAGGCGAGTTGGAATTCTTCAGCTATCTGCGGCAGGGCTGGTAGCATAATGTCGATCGAAAGTGCGGTCAGCGCCATCATTAGCGCACCCAGCGCCACGAACTCGACGAACGGGATGGAGAGCGCATTGTGCGGCTCGGCTGATTTCGACTTATTTTGCACTTGCTGCTTGCTTTCGCTTATCAACGCCGAAAGTTCGGGGCATAATTCCGAGAGGCACCGCATATCAGCGGCAGGCCCTAGTATTGAGAATCAGACGTTTGATCCAGAACACTAGTCCGACTGGCTTTGATAGAATGAAGATTGAGATGATGAGAGGGGACTGAATGTCCGGACCGGAAACCAAGACGATAGAGCAACCACGCAGCCTTGGCGATCATTGCATACCGGAAGACCGTGCAGAACTCATCCGCCAGCACATTGCGATGCTATCTGAGACCGCACTGGCGGTTTCTGACACGCTGCCGTTCTCTGCTGATGTGTCAGATCTCGTGGGAATCCTCGAAGCCGATGGGCTCGAAGAGCAAGAGGAGGCCTGAGAGGATGAGCAAGTCCAAGACATTTGAGCAACATTCGGCGGTTGAGCTGGCTGCCGCTATCAAAGCGGGCGAAATTTCCAGTGTCCAGGCCACAACAATTGGGCTTGAGCGACTGGAGAAAGCGCAGACCCGCAGCAATGCCGTTGTTACACTTGAGCGCGATGATGCGCTGGCTGCGGCTAAGGCCGCTGATGCGGCACTCGCCAAAGGGCAAGACTTGGGACCACTGCATGGGGTGCCGCTCGCGCATAAGGATATGTTTGACCGCACAGGAAAAATTGCCAGTTGGGGCGGGAATATTCGCCCCGATCAACCTGCAACCCAGGATGCGACGCCACTTGCGCGCCTCAAGTCTGCCGGTGCGTTGCAAATCGCGGCGTTGCATCTGACTGAGTTTGCCTATGGCCCGATTGGCCATAACTATGTATTGGGTCACGCGCGCAATCCTTGGAACCCCGAGCATGTCAGCGGTGGGTCATCCTCAGGCACCGCGATGTCGATTGCCATGGGGGCCATTCCGGCGGGGCTGGGATCTGATACGGCAGGCTCATTGCGGTTGCCGGCATCGGCATGCGGAATTACGTCATTGAAGCCAACCTGGACGCGGCTTTCGCGTGCGGGTGCGATGCCGCTCAGCCCGTCGCTGGATGCCATTGGACCGATGGCGCGCGATGTCGGTGATCTTGCCCTGATGCTGCAACTGATGGCAGGTTATGACCCGCGCGACAGTTGTTCCTCCAAACGAGCGGTGCCGGACTATCCTTCACTGATGAACGGCTCTGTCAAAGGTCTTCGTATCGGCTTTGACGAAGCGCTAATTGGCGAGGCTGATCCGAGCGTGCAGGCGCGGCTTTTGGATGCCATTGCGGCGCTGGAAAAGGCTGGCTGCCAGAAGGTTCCGATCAAGATTTCAAACTGGCAGACGCTCGATCATCTGGCGCAACTGGTGCAGCTTACCGAGGCGGCCTCGGGGCATGCGCCTTTCCTGCGGCATCGACTGAACGACTATGGTCCGCAGGTTCGCACCCGGGTTGAGTTTGGCCACTTCGTGTCGGGAGTCGATTACGTGACGGCGGCGCGTGCGCGCGGCATGATGCTGAGGCGCATGCTGGAAGAAGCCTACAGCGATTGCGATGTCGTGGCGCTGCCGAATTTCGCCGGTCCGATCCCAACGATTGCTGAACTGGATGTGGGTGGTGGGCCACAACTAATGGTGGCATTGGGCAAGGTGATGAAATATTCACGCCCGCTGAACTACCTCGGCTTACCGGCTTTGACGCTGCCTTACCCGGCCATTGATGGCGAACTGCCCAATGGTTTCCAACTGATGGGACGACCATTTGCCGAGGCGCGATTGCTTTCGATCGGACGGGCTTATCAGCAAGAGATTCCGGTTCGGCTTGCGCCGATTGAGGGGTGAATACAAAGGCTGGCTAGTGCACATTCCTCTTAGCGGCTGGCACCTTGAGGAGTCTCTTAGGGGCTAGCATCTTAGGGATTGGTCTCTATGAGAGCGGCATCTCGAAGATCGCGTTCGGGTCCAGGAAGCGGTCCAGCACGTTTTTCAGAAGGTGTGAGGCGTCATTGTCGAAGTTGTTGGTGGGCAATGATCCACAAAACGTAATCGAGCCGGTGGAGAATACCGCGCCGTTGTTCGGCGTTTCAAAGAAAACGATGTCGGCTCGGATCAGATCGGGCACAGATTCGCCGGATACCGTTGTGATGTGGGTGAGGCGTTCCTCCGGTACAATGATCCAGGGTGCATCGGGCTCGTGGCCTTCGGAGCTGGCCAGAATGATGGCATGGGCCGGCGTGCCAAGATGTTTGTCTGTTCGGTCAAGCTCGAACCCCGCCGCGCCATGCCCTGACAGCCCATGAGCGCCGAGGGTTTGTTCTTCTAAGCCGTCGAGTATCCATGCTGCGCGCGAAGTGCGGGCCGCATCATGTATGCGGTAGTGCGAGCCGACAAAGTTGCCTTGCGCGGTGAAGCCGACACCGGTCAACTCCTGCGGGGGCCGCCCGTTGCGCCGCCACAGGCCGCCATATTCGCCATCGAATTGGTTATAATATTCGCCAGGTTCCGCTGCCCACGCACGGATGCCACCTTCGGCGCGGCGGATTTCGATAACACCATCCTGTTCGCCCGACAGCGCGACTTTCCAATAGAAACCATTTCCGCCCAGATACATGAACCGCCCGCCACCATCGCGATACCCAAGGAGGGCATCGAGTGTCTCGCGAGTGTGGTATTCGGGATGGGACCCGGTCGTGACGACGTCGTATGACTTGAGAACATCTGAGCCCTCGGTCTGCAATTCCCAATCTGTGATGATGTCATAATCATAACCTTTGGCTTCCAACCAGGCAGTGAGGTGGGTGTCGGCTGGGTAATGCCTGAGGCCTGAAGCGCGAATATCCGGGTCGGGATAGGTGAGGTAGCCGAGGCGAACATTGAACATCGGCCGATGCCAGGAAGCGATGGCGATGCCGCTGCCGTCGGAATGGGTGTTGTAGGTCGACCAGCCATATTCGGGATGATCACCAGGGTTGTGGGGGTAGGCACCCCAGGCTTGTGTCTGCTCGCGCCAGGCCTGCTGCCAGTCAGGATCGATTTGCCATTCGGGGCGGGCGTGATTGCCGTAGATTGTGTAGGTGAAAGTGGAGATCAGGACGGCGATCCTGGCCGTCGAGCGTCCCTTTGGCGGCACGATGAAGAAGGGGATATTTTCGGTCGCAGTGCCAGCCGAGAGTAGCAAAGCATATTGCGCCGATTTGGTGGCTTCGGGGACCGTCCATTCGAACGCTGTGGGCCATCGGCAATCATCAAGATCATCATCATGGAAATGGATGGCGGCATATTCCTTCGGGGCATGCCGCCAGCACATTTCCCGACCGCTCCAGGAGGCCCCTCTCATTGCCCGCGTTGGGGCATTGATCAAGGAGCCGTGGCAGGCATTGGGACCGATATCGATGATGCGGCTGGTTTCCATTGCTTGAGAGAAGTCCCATTCGGCAATGAGATCCGGCACGGTGGCACCTGTGGCTGCGGCTTGGATTTCCAAGGTTGTCAGGGTTCTACCTGAGAGAATGGGACGTTCGATCCGGCCGTTAAAATGATTGGAGATCGCCTCGCCTGTGGCTTGAGCGGCAATCAGCAAGGGTGCGTTAGATATGGCCAGGGTTGAGGTTGCGAGATTTATTGTTGTTTCGTGCAGTTGGGGTGGTGTGCCCGCGCCCGACCAGCCGAGGCTCACAGTTTTACTGTCAGTATTGTAAGCCAGCCAGACCATGGCCCACTGATTGAGATGTATAGGCCGCTTAACAATGACAGTGTGGCTGGCGCCATCCGAGGTCGTCACCTGGGCATTCAAGCGGCCCTCGGGGTCGAGTGCGAGATTAAAGCTATCTTCCCGCGCCATAATGGTTTGGCTGCGCCCCGGCGTTTTTAGTGTCGGCCAAATGGTTGCCAGGCAAGTGAAGCTATCACCGAGTGCTGTCAGGTCGGCACCCTTTTTGGCGATCTTCGTCAGATCGGCTATGCCATACGAACCGCCGTTGACAGGCCATGCTGCAGGCTCGGTGCACATCGCGATGGTGGCTGCGACTGCTTCAGTCTGGATTTTGGGACCATTTGGATTTGGATCGGCTGAAATTACGCGGACCACTTCAGCCTTCACCGTCTGACCCGTCGCGTTGGCGACTTTGAATGCAATCGTTTCGCCCGGGCGGACGGAAAGTCTATCAGCATAGCCGGCGAGAGGGATCATGAATGGAGAGTCCTGTGAAGACGGTGCTTGGAATTCCTCCAAGTCCGCCCGATCATCGCACACAGGTCAAGCCCAAACTCTCAGCATGCGCCAATGTCGCGACATGCATAGTCTTGATTTAAAAATCATGACCCGGTCGATCGGCTACCCGGCGGCGGCGTGGCGCTCTCAGCTATGGCGACAACATCACGGGCGGGGGTGGTGCATCAGGGTCCTTGTCGCCAACCAATTCGGATGCCCCGTCACGGCCATAGATGTCAGGCCGGAACTCAACCCGGCCATTGTCCTCGACCCAGGCGGTAATGTAAGTGAAATGCACCGGCAGCGGCCGGGTCAGCGTGACATCAAATTCTTTCGGCCGACCAACGGCAGGATCGAAGTTGCGGCCTTGTTCGAGGATGGATTCTATGGCGCCTGGACCGGAGAATCCGGGCTCGTAGGTGGCAATCCAACTGGCAAGTTTCATCACATTTTCCACCCGCACGCAGCCTGCTGAGAACGCGCGATGGCGCTGCTTGAACAATGGTTTCATGGGCGTGTCATGCATGTAAACGATGTCTTTGTTAGGCATGTTGATGCGCACGAGACCAAGTGCGTTCCACGGTCCCGGATCTTGCCGAAACTTGACCTTGGTGGTGTCAACATCGGTCCAATCCAGCACGGAGGCATCAATTTCAGGCCCATTGAAGTGGCCTTGAACCGCGCGGATATGCTCTTTGTCAAGATAGGTTGGTTCTTTCTGCAGCCGTGGCACGAGGTCAAGCCGGGCGATGCTGTCAGGCACCTTCCAGTAGGGCAGGAAATTGAGACCTTTGATGGTGGCTTCTATGCTTGGCGTTTGGCGGTCTGGTTTGCCGACGATGACACGATGGCGTCGCTTTACTTCGAAGCGTTCGACTGCCTCGAGTTGAAATCCCGGGATATTGACCAGGATATATCGGTCTGCGATCCGGCCCTCATTGAGGGCGGCAATGCGGCGGCGATTGAGTTTCAACTGGCTTAGGCGCGCAGATGCCGAGATGGCGAGTTGCGCGCGGGTGGGCCGGTCAAGCCGCGAGGTTACACGCAAGCCGTGACGGGTTTGAAAGGCTTTGACGCCGAACACAAGCCAATCGTCAAAATTATAGCTGCCGCGATAGTAGTTAGCCGCACGGGGGGGGATATCGCCGCTGACGATCAGGCGTTTACGGATGGCGGGGATGAATTCGCTGTCGTCGCCGGGCCTGAGATGTGTGGCCTTGCCGGTTTTTGGCCAGCCGCCTTTGCGAACGATGCGCTCATAACGGGCGATTGCCGTGTCCATCAAATCCAGCATGGTATCGCTGCGCAGGGGAGTTGGCCCTTTACGCAGATCGTTAAGGGGTTTCGGCTTGCGGCGTTTGGCGCGATTTGAGCGGGTACCTCGGGTGCCCGAATTGCCAAAACCCGGGAGCTTCTCCCACCATTTAGCGTCCTGAGCCTGCGCTTTGGCAGGCAGGATCGAGGGCAGAGTTATGCTGCACGCAATGAAAGCACAGGCAAAAACCCATTTTGCCCCATTGGCAATGCTTCGAGCAGGGCTTGTAGACACCGGGCTTTCCGCTGACGAACGATGAATTGCTGCTTGATAGGGTTGCTTCAAGGTCATGTTGCTTTCTGAGCCTTGATCACGGTTTCAAGGCTCTGGTCATCAATCCGGCTAGGGCTAACCAAGGCCGATTCGTGACCGGGCGTTGGTGATGGTAAAGTGCTTTGCATTATTTAAGTGCTACGCTTGTCTGGACGATCAGGCAAACAAATGCTCGTCACACCCGCGTGACTACAGAGATAAGGGACGAATTCGCGACAGTTGCGATTGGCAGCATTGCACATTGAGATGGACTGCCTGACTTGACGAGGCATCCATGTTGGCGGCACGCTCGGTTCATACTGTGGCAGCCCATTCGTGTTTCGACAGCGTTCTGGCTACATTGTTTGAGATTGAATAGTAACCTGAGACGGCAAGTTTATGGCGATGATGTTTTGCGGCGTACTGCGGCGGTTCGTTAACTCGTGCCGTGCTCCCTAAGAAATGATGGAATGATAGATGAATACAGAACCAGTCCTTTGGGAAACAGACGACCGAGGCGTGGCGACCGTCATCTTGAATCGGCCGGAAGTTAACAATGCCTATGATGAGGCTTTGATTTCGGGGCTGCATGCCGCAATGGACGCGCTGGCAACACTGCCCGATGTGCGAGTGGTCGTCATTCGCGGTAATGGAAAACACTTTCAGGCTGGTGCTGATCTCACCTGGATCAACTCTGTGCGGGTTGGCTCGCGGGCGGAAAACATCGCTGCATCGCGGTTGACCTCAATGGCGATTGATCGGCTAAACAGATTGCCAATACCGACGGTTGCACTGGTGCAGGGGTTTTGTGTCGGTGGGGGGACGGGGTTACTCGCAGCTTGTGACGTTGTGATTGCAGAAGAGAGCGCTAAATTCGCTATCTCCGAGGTTCGTTGGGGGCTGACTGCATCGATTATCTTTCCGCAACTGAATGATGCAATCGGGGTTCGCCAAGTGCGACGGTATGCGTTGACGGGGGAACGGTTCGACGCGACTGAGGCACGGCGGATCGGACTAGTGCATGAGGTGGTGGCACCTGGGGGACTTGCTGCGGGGGGTGAGAAAATCGTCTCGGCGTTGCTTGAAAATGCACCGGACGGTATTGCCGAGACCAAAAACATGGCACTGGCGCATGCGTTTGGAGATGTTGGCGGAGGCACATTTGAAAGCCTAGTGGTCAACCATGCAGCAAAGCGGCAGTCTGACGAGGCGGTTGAAGGTTTGGCGTCATTCGCGGAAAAACGCCCAGCCGATTGGTCATCGATTGGGCGTAAAAGTTAGAACTAGATTGTTTCCAGCAAGGTGGCGCGCGGCTCAATAACTATAGAATCTATTGCCACGATAAATGAAGCGGCGACGTGCAAAGCTACCGTTTCGGCGATAACTCCGCTGGCGATAACTGGGCCGTTGAGGTGTTCTTGCGGGCGTTGTGATGTAGCTATGTCGGCTGTAGGGATAGGTGTATCTGCGATGTTGATATGACCAAAACTGCGTGAATCGATGATTGCGGTAACTGCTATAGCGACCACGATACAGCGGTTGACGGACTCGACGCCTGGCAACCTGGACAGGGATGGTGCGGAACTTGGTTTTGCCGGTGACGATAATCCGCGTACGCTTGTAGCCGTGTTTGTGGACTAACCGGTAGAACGAGCGAGCGTTGGATGTCTTCAGCCGAATGCAGCCATGCGATGCCGGGCGGCCAAGGCGGCTTATGGCGGCCGTACCGTGGGTAGCGATGCCATGATTGAAGAAGACAGCGTAGGGCATTGGAGCCATGTCGTACTTGCGCGAGTGCCACATTTTGGCGCTCCAGGCGGGGCGAAAGCGACCAGAGGGGGTCGAGTACCCGCGCCGACCCGACGAAATTTTCCAAGTGTGGAGTGTCTTGCTGCCGGCTGCGACCGTCATGCGCTGACGAGCAAGATCAATGGTTGCCACCAAGGTTGATGCCTTGGGTTTCGTCGCGACTTTCGACTTTGTCGTTTTGTGTGGCACGGCAATCGAACCGGCAGATTGCAAAGCTGTTGTTTTAACGGCACCTGATTGAAGCATCGCTTTGACCGACGGCGATTCAGGGTTCAAGACCGCGCTATGGGCTGCCACAACCGGCACCATGGACAGAGCGGCGCATGCTAGACCAGCGAAATCACGAAGGAGACGCATTACTTAAACTCCGAACTTAACTTGCAATATATTCCTCGATTGTTCTATGCGAAGCGTCCTGAATTTTGCTTAATGGCATCAATTAATTTCATGCATTTTTGCATTCTGCTTCAGAACGATTCACTCAAGAACCAGACTTTAAGAATTGGTGTTGGCTGCTGTGTATATCGCTGGCGCCCGCCCTGTTTGCGTTGCGCGCTGGCCTGCCTTGAATGTGCTCGCTTCCAGAAAGGCAGCATGACGCGCCTATCGATTGGTGCTAGCCGCCCTGGGCAACCCAAGCCGGGCGCGCCCCGAAAAACCGCATTACTCTAGTTGCCAAGCAACAGATCAAACAATGTCTTTTTCCTTTGGCGCCGCTTCCGCCGGTAGGTTGTCTTGCGGCGCGGGCGACTCCTGCTTTGGTCTGCCCATGGTGCCCAGAACGGCGTGCCGCGCGCACGATCTCGGCGAACATACTGTCTGGACCGGGAACGCCGTCGAGCATCGCTCTGCAATCTTGCTATGTTACGCAGGGTGTGGCTGATTGTCAGGCCATCGAGCGCTGCAACCGTGACCTTGCCATCATGCCAGGTCCATCTAGAAGTCAAGTCGCCGCGCCGGTGCGGTTCTAGGGCCAAGACCAAATTCGCTCTGACATCAAGAAGAGCGATGTATTCAAGCGTAACTCTGCCCTTATCTGTCTGGATCTCACCGGCGCTGAACCGCAGTATGCCGATGCCTTTGAGTGCATCGTCCTTCGGTTGCCATTCGAGAATTCTGGGCTGCCCCGTGCCGCCAAGTTCCAACGGCACTCTGAGTTTGGGGTAGCGGGCATTCAAGGCAAAAAACTTCGTCTTTTCCAGAACGACTTTCCACTCGCCACGCCCGAGATTGGGGAAGGTTATCGCTTCGCTAGGGATGTCCTGGTTCAATCGTCGAAGGCCAAGCTCCGCCATTGCTAGATCGGGATCGACGGCCAATGCCTTGCGATAACTTTCGGCTGCTTCGTGATCGCGTGACTGAGCCTCCTCTATCTCACCTTTGGCCCAGAGCACAATCGCGTTCTCTGGGGCCAAATGGATGGCTTTTTGAATTTCCTGAAGGCCGAGTTCTGGCTGATTAAGTTTTTTGTGCATGAGCGCCCGATAGGCGAACGTGACGGCCCCGCGTGGATCGATCTCAAGGGAGCGCGTCAGGTCTTGCTCGGCAAGCTCGAAATTTTCGGAGAGAATGTTGGCATTGCCGCGTTCGCGGTAGGCTTCGGCAGAGCGCGGTTCGATCTCGATAACTTTTGTGAAATCCTTCAACGCGGCATCGGTATTGCGGGCCAGAAGATAGGCGCGGCCGCGCAACTGATAAGCTTTTACATCGATTGGATTGAAGGCGATGGCGCGGCTCAGATCCTCCGCAGCCTGGTTAAAGCGAGCCAGCGCCAACTGCACCTCACCGCGCACGCGGTAACCCTGGGCATATCTGGCATCGTTGCGCAGCGCACGGGTCAAATCGCGCAGGGCGGCATGCGGGCGGGATTGTAGGAGATAAATGCGAGCACGGCCGGTTAACGGTTCCGCGAGGCCGGGGGCTAGACGGATGGCACGCGTGTAATCCTGGATTGCGGCTGCATATTGTTTGAGCTTGACGTAAACACCGGCACGATTGTTCCAGGCCGCAACATAACCTGGCGCAAGCGCAAGGGCACGATCGAGATCCTTTATTGCTTCTTTGAGCGCCCCAAGTGACACCAAGAACGCGCCACGGTTATTGTAGGCGGCAGCGTATTCGGGAAACAGGGTGACGGCTTGATTGAAGTCGGCGATGGCTTGGGCGGGTTTGCCGAGCCTGGCGTTGACGACGCCACGATCGTTCAAGATGACGCCTTTGCGATCATTGGTTAGGCGCTTGTCCTGCAGAGCTTGAGTGTAGAGGTTTATTGCCGAGGTGAGCTGGCCGTTGGACAGGGCGGTGGCGGCTTCGCGGATTTTAGCCATGCCATCAACCCTGGAGGTATTTTTTCGAGCGACGTTTGGGGCGACGTTTCGAGATCCATCTTGCGCGTTTGCCGGCATGCTGATGAGTGGGTATTGCAGCAACCCCACGGCGAGCAGTGCCACTGAGAACGCGCTTGGCACCGACCAACGGAATTTTGCAGCTGCGCGTTGCCTGCTCACCATTTCCTCCTTGGCTGCCCGGTAGCTACTCGGTAGGGCATCGGTTGAATATCCGCTCAAGTGCAAACTCTGACGCTCTGATCCGATTGCTCTCATCTGAATGTTCTGGCGCAAACTTATACGCACGACACGCTTGTTTGGTCCGGCACACTGCCAATAGATAACCTGATTCAGGCATCTTTTGGAGCCCCATTTGCTTTAGGCGAGCCGCCAGCAACTGATTAGCCCTTTACGATACTGGCGATGGCCTCGCCGAGTTCAATAGTATTGGCTTTGCCGCCCATGTCAGCGGTAAGGGCCGTTTGATCCTTGATGACGACTTCGATTGCCGAGACGATGGCCGCAGCCGCTTCTGGGTAGCCCAGATGATCGAGCATCATGGCGCCGGACCAGATTTGGCCAATCGGATTGGATATTCCCTGACCTGCGATGTCGGGTGCACTGCCGTGCACGGGCTCAAACATCGAGGGGAAGTCCTTTTCCGGGTTGATGTTGGCGCCCGGTGCGATGGCGATTGTGCCGGTTGTGGCCGGGCCCAGGTCTGAGAGGATATCGCCAAACAGGTTTGAGCCGACGATAACGTCAAACCAGTCCGGGTTGCGGACCAGGTGAGCTGTCAGGATATCGATGTGGAACTGATCTGTGGTGATATCGCTATAATCGGCAGAGACAGCAGCGAAGCGCTCATCCCAAAATGGCATGGAGATGGAGATGCCGTTTGATTTTGTGGCGGAGGTGACGTGTTTTCGCTTGCGGGTGCGGGCCAAGTCGAAGGCAAAGCGCATCGCGCGGTCGCAGCCTCTGCGGGAGAACACTGATTCCTGGACGGCGAACTCGTTTTCGGTGCCTTCAAACATTCGACCGCCGACCGATGAATATTCGCCTTCATTATTTTCGCGCACGATCCAATAATCAATGTCGCCTGGAACGCGGCCTGCAAGTGGCGAATCCAAACCCTCAAACAGGCGGACGGGGCGGAGGTTTATATATTGTTGGAACTGGCGGCGGATGGGGATCAGCAGTCCCCACAGGGAGATGTGGTCGGGAACGCCAGGGAAGCCCACAGCGCCCAGAAAAATGGCGTCGCTGTCGCGCAGTTGGTCGAGGCCGTCTTCAGGCATCATCGCGCCGGTTTTATGGAACCGCTCGCAGCCCCAGTCGTAGGTTTTGAACTTGAAGGGGATGTCAAAACGGCGGGCTGCGGCTTCTAGCACCTTGATGCCTTCAGGCACAACTTCATGGCCGATGCCGTCACCCGGAATGACAGCGATTTTTATTTGGTTGGTGTTCTTATTGTCGGTCATGGGCCGCTCCCTTTATTTATTGTAGCCGCTGATGCGACAAGTGGTTCGCTAATTTTTCGGCACGGTAAGGCTGACGTCGCGAATAGTGAAGCTTTAGGTTTGGAATAAAGACTGTAAAACACCCGGCAGGATTTCAGGCAGATCTTCGGCTATCAAGCCGCGCCCCAGGCGGGTTCCGCATTCTCCATGCAGCCAGACGGCGGCGCAGGCGGCCTCCCAGGTTGGCAGCTTTTGTGACAAGAGCCCGGCAATGAGCCCGGCAAGCACATCGCCCGAGCCTGCGGTGGCGAGCCATGGTGGTGCGTTCTCGTTGATCGCCGCGCGGCCGTCTGGCGCGGCAATCACAGTATCGGCGCCTTTCAAGACAATTACGCCGCCGCTGCGGGCCGCTGCTTCGCGGGCGCGGGTTAGTTTTGGTTTCCCGGCGCATTCAGCACCAAACAGGCGTGCGAATTCGCCATCGTGCGGAGTGAGTACGACTTGCGAGGTATAGGCGGGGGGCGGAATAGATAGGGGGGGTAGTGCGTCGCTCTCCGATCGTGCGGGTCCAGCATTTGGTTTGATTGCAGAGAACAAATCATCTGGGCAGTCTTCGAACGAAGTCAGAGCGTCAGCGTCAAGCACGACATGCAGGCTGTCTGGAAGTAGGCTGGTGAGCCCCGATGATTTGACGAGCTGCTGGCATTTGGCCAGAACGCACTGAACAAGCTGGCGTGTTTCTGCGCCCACTCCCACTCCTGGGCCGATCAAGACAGCATTCTTGCGCTTATCATTAAGTATCTGCGCCAAATCCTCGGGCGCGGCGCAGGGTGTCAACATGATCGACGTGAGGTGCGCGGCATTGACGTGCAGGGCTTCAGGCGGACTAGCTATGGTCACCAAGCCTGAACCGACCCTGAGGGCCGCGCGGGCACCGAGTCTGGCGGCTCCTGTTTGATGACTTGGCCCCGACACGACGAGGCTGTGTCCGCGGCTGTATTTGTGGCCCGCGCGCGATAGTTTTGGCCAGCTATCGCACCAGAGCCCCGGCGCATTGATTACAGTTTGGGTCCTGGTTTGCGCTCTGGCGACGTCCAGTGCCGCTTCGGGAATGCCAATGTCGGCTAGATGCATCAGACCGCACAAATCGCGACCTGGCAGCAGGAGGTGGCCGGGCTTTTTGCGGAAGAAGGTAATTGTTTCGTGCGCTTGTATGACAGCGCTCATGCGTGGCTCTGGCGTGCTGGAAGATTGAATGCCGGTGGACGTTGTGGCACGGGGCGGAGCCGGAACCTGTGATGGCGCGAGAACCTGGCCGGTTGTGCCATCGAGGCCTGAGGGCACGTCTACGGCCAATACCTTGATATCCAGCAGCTTAGTGGAGTTGCTGGCCACAAGCATATTGACGGCCCGAACGATGGCGGCCAGTTCACCTTCGAGTGGCCGGCTCAATCCTGCACCAAAAAGCGCATCGATGATGAGTATGGTGGGTTTCGATGTTGCGCTGGAGGTTGCGGTTGTTGCTGCTTCTGGAGCCAACGTTGACACCAATTCCGGTGTCAGAGGCTCGATGCTCCCCATCCATTGAGACGCCATTTGTGCCGCATCGCCGTTCAGGCGTGGAGTGCCGTTAGCCAAGGCCGTCTGAACCAAGGCGAGAGATACCGGAAAGCCTGCCTGCTCCAGAAGTCGCGCCGCGACGAAGCCATCGCCGCCATTGTTGCCGGGGCCGCAAAGAACCAAGACGGCACTGCCCGCAGGCACCATCCGAGCCGCTATTTCGGCAACGGCGCGCCCGGCATTTTCCATCAACATGAGGCTCGGCACACCGAGTTCTACAGCGCGATTGTCAACCGCCCCCATCTCGGCGGATGTTAAGAGTTCAAAGCCCGTTTGCATAGAACATGGTGCTCCACTGGTTTGACTGGGCTGCTCGGTCAGACATCTTAATTATTCACATTGGGTCCATATATGCACTGAGCTCGATCAAGTTCCGGTCGGGATCGCGGATGTATCGAGACATGATCGAGCCACGAGCACCGATTCTTTCAACCGGGCCTTCGATGACTTTGATGCCACAGGCGTCAAGATGGGCGGCTACGGCATCAATATCATCGATCAGAAAGCAGAGATCCGCCGAGCCGGGTGCTGGTGTTTCAGCCTTCGGTTCAAACTCATTGCCAAGCTCGTGAAGATTGATCTTATGCGGGCCAAAAGTCAGAGACACACGATCGTTGGGGCCATAAATGACGTGCTGCATACCCAATACAGTCTCGTAGAATGCGACCGTGCGTTCAATTGATGCGACCGTCAGGACGAAGTGGTCGAGGCCTATGACTTTCATTCAATCCACCATTTTTTCGCTGTTGCAGAATGCAGACTGTAGCACTGCTTATGGCGATGCGTGGCTGCAATGATCGCCCCTAAGAGTTGTGGCCGGGAGGCATAAGGGTTGGCACTAGGATTGGCCTGGGGAGCTGAGAACTTGTGTTGACTTGTGGACCTGGGGACATGGGGGCATGGGGGCATGCTCGGCAATCACACTGACGGAGACCCGCCATGCGACACAGCAGACCATCGATTTGCCTGCATATTTGCCTAATTTTTACCCATTGCGCCCAGCATTTGTGCACCTGCCGCCCCGCATAGCAATGAGAATTTCGGACGCGCCCTTGTAACTCATTGATATTTCGTGTGTTATTAAACCTCTAATCAACTGGCACATTGCGTGCTATGGGCAGGGGGAGATTGGTTCTTACCAACTAGGTCTCGCCGGCGGAGGCAAACTGTAAAATGAAAAAAATTGAAGCCATAATCAAACCCTTCAAACTTGATGAAGTGAAGGAAGCATTGCAGGAAATTGGCCTGCAAGGCATCACGGTCATTGAGGCAAAAGGGTTCGGTCGACAGAAGGGTCATACTGAGCTTTATCGTGGTGCGGAGTACGTCGTTGACTTCCTACCCAAGGTGAAGGTCGAGATCGTGCTTGCCGACGATGCACTTGACGGTGCGGTAGAGGCCATTCAAAAGGCAGCGAAAACTGGTCGGATTGGTGATGGGAAGATCTTCATCTCAACAGTCGATGAGGCCATCCGCATACGGACCGGCGAAATTGGTCGAGATGCGATCTGAGTGTCTCGCCCAATCGACATTCAATCAACTTAAAGCGCTTCTTTGAAGCGCCAGAGTATCTCGTTAGATGGATTGCAAGGACGCTACCTGCGTTCGAGCACTAACTACTGAGTTCAATTACGGCATAAATAACAGGGGAGTATACTATGTCATCACCTGCCGATATCATTAAGACGATTAAGGATAAGGACGTCAAATTCGTTGATTTCCGGTTCACGGACACACGTGGCAAGGTTCAACATGTCACAGCTGATGCTAACGTCGTTGACGAAGAGTTGCTGGCTGAAGGCTATGCGTTCGACGGCTCGTCGATTGCTGGCTGGAAGGGCATCGAAGCCTCTGATATGCTGCTAATGGCGGATCCTTCTTCAGCGCACATCGATCCGTTCTTTGCCCAAAAAACGCTCGCGGTATTCTGCGATGTTTTGGAGCCTTCAACTGGTGAGCTTTACGAGCGTGACCCGCGTGGCACGACGAAGAAAGCCGAAGCCTACATGAAGAGCCTCGGGATAGGCGATAAGGTCTTCTTTGGGCCGGAGGCCGAATTCTTCCTGTTTGATGATGTCAAATTCCGCGCTGATCCTTACAATACGTCGTTCTCGGTAGATTCTTCCGAGCTGCCGTCGAACTCTGACCGCGACTACGAGATGGGCAATCTTGGCCACCGTCCGCGCGTTAAAGGTGGTTACTTCCCCGTGCCGCCAGTGGATAGCGCTCAGGATATCCGTTCGGAAATGCTGTCGGTGATGTCCGAAATGGGCGTCAGAACCGAAAAGCACCACCACGAAGTGGGCTCGGCGCAACACGAACTTGGCATCATGTTCGATGAGATCGTGACCATTGCTGACCATCTGCAAATCTATAAGTATGCGATCCACAACGTCGCGCAGGCCTACGGCAAGACAGCAACGTTCATGCCGAAACCGGTTTTTGGCGACAATGGCTCAGGCATGCACTGCCACCAGTCGATCTGGAGCAATGGCGAGCCTATGTTTGCAGGCAACCAGTATGCCGACCTTTCGGAAATGTGCTTGTTTTACATCGGTGGCATTCTGAAACACGCAAAAGCCATCAACGCATTCTCCAATGCGTCGACCAACTCCTACAAGCGCTTGGTCCCTGGTTACGAAGCTCCAGTATTGCTTGCTTACTCCGCTCGCAACCGCTCGGCATCGTGCCGCATTCCTTACACCACGTCGCCGAAGGCCAAACGTGTTGAAGTGCGCTTCCCTGACCCGACAGCCAACCCCTATCTTGCATTCTCTGCAATGCTGATGGCGGGCCTCGACGGCATCCAGAACAAGATTCATCCTGGCGATCCAATGGATAAGAACCTGTATGATCTGCCGGCGGCTGAGCTTGCTAACATTCCAACGGTTGCCACATCGTTGCGGGAAGCTCTTGAGTGCCTCGATTCCGATCGTGCATTCCTCAAGGCTGGTGGCGTGTTCACTGAAGACCTGATTGACGCTTACATTGAATTGAAGATGGAAGACGTTGAACGGCTCGATCTGACGCCGCACCCGGTCGAGTACGATATGTACTACTCGGTCTAGGGCAATATTTGACCATGAGGATCGCTTTCGCTCCCCATGGTCAGTCGAAGCTCTCAAGATAACTGACTTGGTAGCACCTGACGGTGCTCTCAGTCTTGCGACTTTGGAAACGGTGCCTGCGGGTGCCGTTTTCTTTTGGCTGTAGCTTCTGATTGTGCCGCTGCCGGTTGCAAACCAGCCATTAAATGCGTGTAATTGTTGTATCAGCTAGATTTTGGGGTTACGGCGAAGGGGTATAGTGGGACGCGACGCAGATCCGGAATTTTAAAACTCTTGTCGTGTGGGCCAGTGGATACAGCAGGTGTTTACATGTGGTTTTTTGCATGGGTTGAGATTGCCACGCAACGCAGGCTGGTAAGCCTCATGCGTGGTGCACTGATGCCACGATTGGTATTCCTGAGGCTTGGGATGCTGGGGGGGCTTGGGATGCTGGGGTTGATCCTCGGGCTGCCGGCCCAGCGGGCGGAAGCTCAAAATGCGCAATGCTGGCGGTCGGCGGATCTTCGCGTGAAGCAAGGCGAAGGTCTGATCAGGAAAGGTCAGCGCTCGGCCTACGTGCCGTTGCCGACCGGCACGCCGCGCAAGCCGGATGCATCCCTTCAGTTGGTTCGCGGCTCGATCAGGCGGGTGGCGTTGCCGCCTGGGAAAAAGGTCATCGCGCTGACCTTTGATCTTTGCGAGCAGCCCTACGAGGTTGCGGGCTACCAAGGAGATATAGTCGACTACCTCAGGAAGCAAAAGGTTCCTGCAACATTCTTTGCGGGTGGAAAATGGATGCTAACCCACACCGACCGGGCGCAGCAAATCATGTCGGATCGGTTGTTTGAGCTGGCTAATCATTCCTGGGAGCATAGAAACTTCCGACTGCTTGGAGCTCGACGTATAAAGAGCGAGATTGATGGCGCGCAACTGGCCTATGAGCGAACCTATGATGCGTTGGCCAAACGCCACTGCCTGGCACCCAGCAACTCGAAACGTTCTCATTCAAGGCTCGCTCACACTCTGGCACCTTCTCGGTTATCGCTATTCCGCTTCCCTTTTGGTGCTTGCAACGCGCAAGCCCTCAAGGCGGTTAATGACCGGGGATTGCTGGCCATTCAGTGGGATATTTCCTCGGCTGACCCATGGAAGGGGCAAACTGTTGAGCGGATGACACGATATATTTTGTCCCGCGCCAAAAGCGGTTCAATCATTATTTTTCATGCCAATGGCCGTGGCTGGCGCACCGGGGCGGCACTACCCGGCATCATAGCGGGACTCAAGGCCAAGGGGTTTTCGTTTGCAACCGTTACTCAGCTGCTGGCGTTGCCGGGGGCACGGCCGATCATCTCGAAGACGTGTTATGACGCGCGGAAGGGAGATTCCAATCGATATGATGATCTGAGCCGCCGGCTTGAGGCGCGCTACCAGAAGTTTTATCGGTCAGTGGGCGTTGCCGGCCAGGCCAGGAAAACCAATTAGAGCACGTTCATTTCTGACGGAGCCATCATATGACGGCATAAGACGGCTCCGCCTCAAACCGGAATAGATTCGGGTGTCACTGGAAAAGGCCAAGCATTGTGAGCGACGCGCTTGAAATCACGCCATTGACCGCAGCATCGGCTGGATCAATCGCGAAAGCCATGTCTCAAATGGATCCATGGCTGCGGCTCGGCATAGAGGAAGCAACACTTAAGCAAACACTAGGCACTCCTAATCCGGATGTTTTGTCTTATGAAGTGCACTCAAATGGGCAGCCAATTGGGATGATCGCGCTCAGGAATAATTGGCTTTATGGGCCATATATTCGATTTTTAATTGTGCTTGAACCCATGCAGGGGAGCAACTTTGGTAGTCAGATCATCGATTGGGTCGTGACACGTGCGTCTGGCAATGGGGAGAATAATATCTGGGTCTGCGCATCAGATTTCAACACAAGCGCTATCAGATTTTATGAGCGGAACGGCTTTCAGCGGGTTGGTGCGCTTGAGGGTTTGGTTCGGCCAGACGAAAGCGAGATCTTGCTCCGCCGGCGACTGGATCAGCAAACGACTGGAGTAAAGCCTATAATCAACCCATAACTAACCTATAATTTCAGGCAGCTTGAGCGCGTCCTAATAAGATTTGAAATACTCTAGTCGGCTACAGGTTATGGCTTAACAAGCACCTCGGTTGACCACATGCCATGTTGTTCAATCAAACTATAAAACTTTGCGGCGTTTGCAATGCTCAGCCGAATGCACCCGTGCGATGCTGTACGTCCAAGTTTGGATGCGAGATATGTGCCGTGGATTGCCGTGCCGTCCTGGCTGATAGAGACGAGATAAGGCAGGCTCATACGCCACTTGGTGGAGTAATATTTCTTACGCAAGCTGAAGGGTGTGTAACTACCGGCTTTGGTGCGCCAACCTGCTTTCCCTGTTGATACGCGCCAAGTAAACCGCCGCTTGCCATCGATAAATACGCGCATCCGTTGTTCTGACAAATCCACAGTCGCCTTCAATATGGAGGCTTGGGCAGATGCAAAACCACCACTTAAAACCAAAACGCTGATAATTGCCGACATACAGAATTTTTTGAGATTCGTGACCATCGTTTCAAGACCTCATATTCCAAATCAATACAAAAAATACCGCCGCATATTAATGACCCCAATATTATTAAACCTCCTAACAAAAATCAGATTAACATAAACTAGAACCACCGGGCCAATTCCAATATCAGTGGCAAACAGGCAACGGCAATATGTTCAAAACAGTACTAAGCTGGCTATTCTCGGATGGAAATGCAAGAAACTTGCGTATTTTGTGACATCGCAGCACCAATGCGGCCTGAAAAACCCAGAAGCTTCGAAGCATAACTTGCAGAAACACCTCTGGAACAGTTCAAATGGTAGTGTTCGCAGGATCATATAACGGGAGATATTCTTATGGTTAATAAGCGCACACTGCTTGTCGTCGCTCTGCTATGTACGGCTGCTGCAATCACTGCTTGCCGTCGTGAAGTGCCAGAACCAAATGGTCTAGGTGCTTCAGATATTGCTGCTGCGCAGAAAGTTATCAGATAAACCACTTACTTATGCGATGCTGATTGGTATTCGGGGCGCTTTTAGCCAGGCACCTGGGATTTGCCTTCATTATCGTGATTTAGAGCTCATTCTGCGGATTTCCGCGGGTTGCGGTGTGTTGCCCAGACATATTTAGCCGCTATTTGAGTTCGGATTCTCTCTTCCGAAAACCCCGGTCGGTTCTCACCGACCGGGGTTTTTTTGTTATTTCGGCGACTTTTACTGCTCAAGGTCCAAATATGATTCCTTCTTTTCATGTAATCTATGAGTCCGCATCTGAGCGAATGGCTGTAATTATGGGGCGGTAGGAGATAGAATACTTATGCTGAGGCCCACTGACAGCAATACAGGAGCGCCGAGATGACAACGCCCAACACTGGGGAAAACAGCAGGTCAGAAACTGGGTCAGGCACCTTGACGGGCGTTCAATATGATAATCCACTTCTGACGGCCTTTGACGGACCATTTGGGTTACCGCCGTTCGACGTGATGGCATCCAGCCATTTTTCTCCGGCTTTCGATGCAGCGTTTGAAGCATCGCGCGATGAGATTGAGAGCATTGCTGCTGAGCCAGCGCAACCGACTTTTGAAAACACAATTGTTGCACTAGAAGATTCTGGGCGGTTGCTGGACAAGGTGAGCGCGGTATTCTGGAACCTGGTGAGTGCCGACTCCAGCGATGAACTCAAAGAACTTGAGCGCCAGTTGGCACCGCGAATGGCAGCACATCATTCAATCATCATGTCCAATGCCAAGCTGTTCAACCGTATTAAGGCGGTCTTCGACAAAAAGGAAACGCTTGGCCTAAGCGATGAGCAGGCTCGCTTGCTTGAGCGGACGCACCGCAATTTCGTTCGGGCCGGTGCTCACCTAGCGGCAGATGACAAAGCGCGGCTTGGGCAAATATTGCAACGCTCCGCATCGCTGGCCACGCAGTTTAGCCAGAACGTCTTGGCGGATGAGGCAGCGTTTGAGCTTGAACTTCAAGACGAAGATGATCTGGCCGGGATGCCTGCGTTTTTGCGTGATGCAGCCGCGACGGCGGCAGCTGAGCGCGGCTCTAGAGGCTCGCATGTCGTTACGCTTTCGCGCTCTTTGATTGAACCATTCCTGATCTATTCAGAGCGGAGAGATTTGCGCGAAAAAGCTTATGAAGCCTGGGTGGCGCGTGGGGGCAATGGTGGAGTAACGGACAACCGGGCCATCATCTCCGAAATCCTACAGTTGCGAGCCGAGCGGGCCAGGCTTTTGGGATATGACACCTTCGCCGACTATAAGCTTGATAACACGATGGCTAAAACGCCAGATCGGGTTGAGGAGCTGTTGGGGCGAGTCTGGCAGCCGGCTGTTCTTCGTGCGCTAGAGGAAGAGGCGGATCTGGAAAAATCAGCCGTAGAAGAAGGCTTGAATATTGACCTGGCGGCTTGGGACTGGTGGCATTTCTCGGAAAAGGTACGCGCTCAGAAATTCAATCTTTCCGAGGCTGATATTAAGCCATACTTCGCTCTGGATCAGATGATTGCAGCGGCATTTTTCACAGCGGAGCGTCTCTTTGGGTTGCGCTTCCAGGAGCGGACTGAACTGGCGCTTTATCATGAGGATGCGCGAGCGTGGGACGTTGTGGACGCGAACGATGCACACGTGGGGCTGTTCATTGGCGATTATTTCGCGCGCAGTTCCAAGCGCTCCGGTGCATGGATGACCAGCTTTCGCAATCAGGAAAAATTGGCCGGCAATATTCGGCCGATCATTCTCAACGTGTGCAACTTCGCCAAAGGGCGAACCGGGCAACCTGCACTTCTTTCGCTCGGCGACGTTCGAACGCTGTTTCATGAATTTGGCCATGGGCTGCACGGTTTAATGTCGGATGTCACCTATCCCTCGATGTCAGGCACGTCTGTTGAGACCGATTTCGTTGAGCTGCCTTCGCAACTTTACGAGCATTGGGCAATGACCGACGAAATACTTGAAAAGTTCGCGCGGCACTATGATTCCGGCGAGGCGATACCAGAAGCGTTAATCGCTAAAGTGCGGGCAGCGGAGACATTCAATCAGGGATTCGCGACGGTTGAATATCTAGCCTCCGCGTTGGTTGATATGGCATATCATCGCGCTGGCGACGCGATTGAGATTGATCCTCTGGAATTTGAAGCTCAGACGCTTTTGAAGCTTGGTATGCCCAAGGCAATTGGGATGCGACATCGCTCGTCGCACTTCCTGCATGTATTTGCAGGGGACGGATATGCGGCGGGTTATTATAGTTATATGTGGTCGGAGGTGCTGGATGCGGACGCTTTTGAAGCATTCCGAGAAGTGGGTAATGTGTTCGACGCTGACACTGCGCAGCGGCTAAAAACCTACATCTACTCATCCGGCGCCAAGCGCCCAGGCAAAGACGCCTATCTAGCCTTTCGAGGGCAGATGCCGGAGATCGATGGATTGTTGCGAGACCGAGGCCTTGCAGACAGTTGATACACCAAGCTTTGAGCACGCTCACCTTTGATGTAATCACATGAGACTCGTTGTGTGAGCTTTAAGTATTTGTTTTAGATACTGATCAACGCTTTTGGCCGACGCGAAAGTGCTTCGATCTAAATCGATCAGCCTGCTAGTGGGACGGCTTTGGATTTCCCTGCAGTTATTTATCGTTCTTTTTGGTTTCATTTTTGTGGTCTCGTCGGCCTTTCGACAGCATACGAACGGCGTTGAGCCAGGCCCTTTCCAAAGGTTCGTCGGCCCCAACGGATAAGGCTGTCTTGGGTTCATGAGAGCCGTGATTCGGCCGATTGAAATCCTCAAGGCTAGCCAGAGAAACTTCGAGGTCGCGCAGTAATCCATCTTTGAGCCCATAGATCCAACCGTGGACTCCAAGCTTGTGTCCGTTTCGCCAAGCCGCGCTGACGATCGGTGTGGCAGCGACCCGGCGAACCTGTAGTTCGACGTTTAGTTCGCAAAGCCTGTCGATCCGTGTCGCCTCGTGATCGATCGGGCCGAGTAGATCCTGCCTGCGATCATGGAGGTCTACAATCGGTGCGAGCCAGTGGTCAATAATGCCGCCTTGCGCGCCTTGAAGGGCACGCCTGACGCCGCCACAACCATAATGACCGCAGACGATGACGTGCTCGATCTCAAGCGTGGTGACAGCAAATTCCAAGACTGCAAGCAGGTTCATGTCACTTGAATGAACGACATTGGCAATATTTCGATGAACAAACATTTCGCCAGGGTCGAGGCCGACAACTTCGTTTGCCGGCACGCGGCTATCCGAACAGCCGATCCAGAGATACCGCGGGCTCTGCTGGTTTGCGAGGCGGCGGAAGAAATCCGGGTCATCCTGAGTTTTTGATAAAGACCAGGCGGCATTCCGCGCAAAGAGGCTTTCAATCATTCTTGATCCTGCGTTTGACTGACATAGGCCTGCTCCGCTTTAGTCGAGAGCGTTGGCTCTCTCGGCTTCGTACCGTAGCTGTGCTCGAAAGCCGAGCGGTCCTCATGCATAAGCTGATTGCGTCTCAATTCGACGTCAACGATCGGACGACGAATTTTGTTCAAGTAGAGAATAAATAAGGGTTGTCAGGCGTGCGAAGGCATCCCATTCGTTTTCAGTGACATCAGGAAAAGCATTCTTGAGCGCCTTAGGTATTGGGTCGTCCTCAATGGCATGCGCAATGTCGCTAAACAGCAATGCCTGGCCACGAACCTTAATGCCGACGTCTTCGCCGACGGCACCAACCTCAATCTGTTGCGCGCAATTGAGGTTGTCGGGGGTCTCGGATGCGAAAGCAAGCAAGGCTGCGCGCAGGTTGGTAGTCAGTTTATCGTGCTTGTCTCGACCTTCAGTAATCTGGTTCAACGAGTCTAGGAAACGCGTTCGAGTAATGGCCACATTGCTCATGACTGCTCCTAAGATAAGTTCTGCCACAGCCAACGCAAGTGATACATTCCCACATCAAGCCGCATTCGCCAACAAAACTCCATCCGAGATCGACGGCCACCACCTTGCCCCTACCGCAACCGCTGGCAACGGGCAAAATATAAACCCGAAACCCTACGTTTAAATGGAAGAAGCATCGGCCCTGAACACTCAAGCACGTTTATCTTCGATAAAACAACATGAGACTGATTTAGGCTTTAGGACGACGCGAAAGTGCATCAATCGTTCGACCCAGAATATTTCGGATCGAAAAGTGCTGAGCCGAAAAGCGCTCGCGTCAAAAGGATCGCAGCAGACAGCCCATTACCAAGATAACGTAAGCCACCAGCAATCCGGCAAACTGCATACTATCTCCAGTAAAACCGGGGATCGCCGCACCAAAATACTTCGCGAATAGGACTGCCATCGTGATTACGAAGGAAAGGAGGAAAGTTATAAGACTTGGTGTGCTCAGGCCCATTTTTTGTCCAGTTCCTATTTCTTTGATCGATTTTGTCTGGGCACTTGCCATTCAATTTCGTCCATACTGTTTGAATTACTTCTCCGGAGTAGGCAGTGAAGCCTATGCGCGACAAATCGGCATTCAGACCAAGAATGAGTTTTCGTGATTCCCTCTAAATAGTCTATCTGCGAGCCATCGAATATGTGGACAAGCGCAACGGCAAGCAATGAAACCCGCTCAGAAGCTAGCAGCCTGCTCAAAGCAAACAGAGTTCGGCCAACTCGCGGCGCATCTTGGGCGGCAGGCTTTTGAAGTCAGCACCCAGGCTACCACCAACATCGGCTGGTGCGTCAACAGGATCCAGATAACGCCAACCCTGGAAGGCGCGACGGGGCGTTGGGCGGACGTCGATCAATTCAGGATCAAACAAGATCAAGCAGCACCGCGTGCCATCTTCCTTGGTGCCTTCGCGGAAGCCAATGATGCGTTGGCGAACTTGAATGATGCGTTTAATGACCCAGTAGATTGAGCCACCGTCGAGCACCTCAGCTTGTCGTCTTGGTACCATGCGGGTTCGGTGAAATACTTCATCACGGCCGGTTTCAAGCTTATTCAGCTCGCGGCGGCTGAGCTGCCAGCGTTCAAGATCTTCAACCGTATCGATGCCGACGCATAGCTTGACGATATTGACCGTCATGTACCGTCCTCCTCAGCGAGGGTGGCGATGATTGCGCCTTCGGAGACCTGATCGCCTTCGGCAAATGCCACCTGCTTGATGATCCCGGCTCTCGGGCTGGTTAAGACATGCTCCATTTTCATTGCTTCGACGATAGCAATCGGCATGTTTTCCTCAACCACGTCACCAATGGCCACGTGGACTTTAGCGACGCGGCCATTGATCGGCGCGCGGATGGTGCCCGAACCGTCTGTTTTCTCAAGTGCTGCGGCGTCATAGGTGGGCCAGGCGACCTGGATGTGGTTGAGATTATGGAGCACGTAGGCACCGCGTCCTGGAACAGCCTGGGCATGTCCGTTTTCATAGAAACTGGTGACTTCGCCGAGCCATTCGGAGACGACCTCATCAGGCCATGTGGCGTTTTCTCCTTCGACGCTGATGGTAAGGTGGCCATCTGTCCAAATCAGCTCAATTTCGTTTGGGTCGCCATCAACAAGAACAGGCCGCTTTAGCCGACGGGAGGAAATGGATTCGCGGTCGGTTGAGCTATCAGGCTTCGTCGAGCTAGCTGTCTTTCCGGGCAATTCGTTGGCCAAATGGAACGCATTGTCTGAGTCCCAGGGATCAACGCCTCCCAATGACGGCAAAGACCTTTCAAGACGTGCTGCTTCCGCGGCGATTAGTGCGCGTGCGCCTGCGGCAATTGCCGAGGGATCAACTTCAGTGGATGTGAGATCGCTCAAGTGCTCGCCGATCAGGCCAGTTGTCATGTTTCCGGAAACAACGTCCGGATGCCCAAGCAATGCATACAGAAAGCTTATATTGGTTTTCAGACCCAGAAGACGTGTTTCTTCCAGATCATCGCGTAGACCTTGGAGGGCCTCCTCACGATCGGAACCGGTGTGAATAATCTTGGCAATGAGGGAGTCATAGAAAGGCGAGACCTCGCTATTGCTGTCGAAGCCTGTTTCGACGCGCACGTAGCCATCGTAGGGCATGTCATCGTCAAATCCGTCCTCAATTGGCAGTTCCATGCGGGCGATCGTGCCGATGCTTGGCGCGAAATCGCGGGCAGGATCTTCGGCACAGACCCGGACCTCGATCGCGTGACCATCAATGATGATCTCATCTTGTGTCCGAGGTAAGGTTTCGCCGGCAGCAACCAGAAATTGCCACTCAACGAGATCAAGACCGGTGACTTCTTCGGTAACTGGGTGCTCCACCTGGAGGCGGGTGTTCATTTCAATGAAGTAATAAGCCGCGTCGGCGTCGAGGGCTCCACCTTCGACGAGAAATTCGATGGTTCCTGCGCCTTCATAGCCGACCATCCGGGTCAGGGCGACAGCGTCCTTGGTCATACGGGCGCGGAGGTCAGGTGACATGTCTGGGGCTGGCGCTTCTTCTACCACCTTTTGATTGCGCCGCTGCAGAGTGCAATCACGCTCGTACATGTGAACAACGTTGCCATGGCTGTCGCCGAACACCTGCACCTCGATGTGCCTTGGCTCAATGACACGCTTCTCGATGAGAACGGTTGAGTTGCCAAAGGCAGAAGCGGCTTCGCGGGTGGCGCTTTCGAGAGCCGCTGCGAAATCCTTCTTGTCTTCGACCAAGCGCATGCCACGGCCGCCGCCGCCAGCCACTGCCTTGATCATCACCGGGTAGCCGATGCGTTCTGCTTCCCCGGCCAGGGTTTCCACGTCCTGCGCGGCGCCCTGATATCCAGGAACCACGGGAACGCCGGCTTTCTCAGCAATGGTTTTGGCGTCGGCCTTGCCGCCCAGTGCGCGCATGGCATCTGGCGAAGGGCCAACGAATATAATGCCCGCTTTGGCGCAAGCTTCTGAAAATTCCGGGTTTTCAGCCAGGAAACCATAGCCAGGGTGAATGGCGTCGGCACCAGTGTCCTTTGCGGCCTTGATGATCCGCTCAATAACCAGGTAACTGTCGGTTGCTGGGCCAGTACCGATGTGGACAGCCTCATCCGCCATCTCGACATGCATAGCGGTGCGGTCGGCGTCGGAATAAACGGCGACGGTCGCAATATCCATGTCTAACGCCGTGCGCATGATGCGGCAGGCAATCTCTCCACGATTGGCGATCAATACTTTTTCGAACATGCCGGTCGCTTGCCTTCGCAATTTTATTTTCGCGGCCAAGAGTGCCGCTAATGGGCCTAAGGATAGCGCGACAATGGATGCTATGGCCATCCGCGCCAGTGGTTGTGATTGATTGCCGTGGTGTTGTGTCGTCTTACGGCAAAATTTCTCTAACGGTTTCAGGTGGACGACAAAGCCTGGCACCGCGCAAGGTTTTGACGATCGGCCGATTAATCAGAATGGGATGGCTGAGCATTGCATCGATGAGAGCAGCATCACACGCATTGGAGCTCAACTCATCGTTGCCAAGCCCCAGCTCGCGAAACGCAGCTTCGTTCGTGCGGATCAATGCGCTAGGGGGTTCGTTCAGCTCTGACAGAAGTTGCGTCAGGCGCTGTCTGTCAGGTGGGGTTTTGAGATAATCGATGATCTCTGGCTCAAAACCAGCCTCACGAATTAGGGCGAGCGTCGCACGAGATTTGCTACACTGGGGGTTGTGGTAGATTTGGATGGCAGAAGTGTTTTGACTGTCTGACGCATCCAGGGCGCTTACGGTTTCGGGAGACGCGGACATAGTGCTGTTATTACGGCTTTTTAATTTGCACATGGATGCGACCCTTTTGCTAATCGTCATCGTTTGGGTGATGGCTAGAACAGTTGCTTGACTGCTGGCTCAATTCAGCTTGCATATGCCATGATATTGAGACACGACCGGCATTCCCAATAGGCCAAAATGACGGGAATGAACGGCTGGAAAACCTTTGCTGACGTCCGCTGTTTCGTAGATCGTCGTAATGTTCAGGAAACCCTCCGTGACCACTTCAAGATAGTGATTGGCGCCAATGGCGCGAACGATCTTGAGTCCGCCCTTGCCCTTTTTTGTGATGAGGGCCGCGTTCTGTGCGCGAAGATTGATATCTCCAATCGTGAATGAGAGCGTCTCGGCTGCTTTTGTTTTAAAGGCACCGTTCTCATACGTTCGGATGGTGCCCGCATCGAAGGTACACACGAAGCCCGTAGGTTGATTGGCGCTGGCAGTACCGGACATTGCGATCATACCTATGGCATGGACCATTGCCGCAACGGCGAATATAGACATGCGCAGATAGCTTGCTCTTGTCATCTAAAACTCCCGTCGCTCATTCATTTTTCGAAAGACGTTAAAATCGCCTAACTCTAGAGTAGCCAAACTACATTCGAAAGACGCCAAAGCGAGTGTCTTCAATCGGTTTATTAAGTGCCGCCGAAAGTGCCAACGCGACTGTTCTGCGGGTTTCTTGTGGCGTGATGATACCGTCATCCCAAATACGCGCGGTTGCGTAATAGGGATGGCCCTCGCGCTCATATTGGTCGCGGATAGGGGCTTTAAATGTCTCTTCGTCTTCCACACTCCAGGTGCCACCGCTTGCCTCAAGGTTATCCCGGCGCACAGTAGCAAGCACGCTTGCGGCTTGTTCACCCCCCATGACGGAAATGCGCGAATTGGGCCAAGTAAACAGGAAGCGTGGGCCATAGGCGCGGCCACACATTGCGTAGTTGCCCGCACCATAGCTACCGCCGATAATGACGGTGATCTTCGGCACGTTCGCGCAGGCCACCGCCGTTACCATTTTTGCACCATTGCGAGCGATGCCGCCTGCTTCGGCGTCTTGCCCAACCATGAAGCCTGTGATGTTTTGCAGGAACAGCAATGGGATTTTGCGCTGGCATGCCAACTCGATGAAATGCGCGGCCTTCTGCGCGGTTTCTGAATATAGGATTCCGTTGTTGGCTAAAATCGCGACTGGCAGACCTTCGATATGAGCGAAGCCCGTGACCAAAGTCGTCGCGTAACGCGCCTTGAATTCGTCGAATTCTGATCCATCAACGATGCGGGCAATAACCTCGCGGGCGTCATACTGGGTTGTGAGTGCTGCCGGCACGACGCCGTCTAGTTCAGCGGGATCGTAGGCTGGAGGGGCCGGGGTGCGTGTTACAACACTTTCCGGCTTGGACCGGTTGAAGTGGCTGGCAATTTCGCGGGTGATTTCGAGAGCGTGATGGTCATCAAGCGCGAAATGATCGGCGACGCCAGAGAGCTTGGTGTGGACATCCGCGCCGCCGAGTTCTTCGGCGCTCACGGTCTCGCCCGTTGCGGCCTTTACGAGTGGTGGCCCGCCGAGGAAGATGGTTCCCTGCTGACGAACGATGATGCTTTCATCTGACATGGCTGGCACATAGGCCCCGCCAGCGGTGCAGGAACCCATCACCACGGCAACTTGAGGAATGCCGTCGGCTGACATGCGGGCCTGGTTATAGAAGACGCGGCCGAAGTGATGGCGATCGGGGAACACTTCTGTGTGATGCGGGAGATTGGCGCCACCTGAATCAACCAAGTAGATGCATGGCAGACGGTTTTCCCAAGCCACTTCCTGCGCTCGGACATGTTTTTTCACCGAGATCGGGTAGTAGGTACCGCCCTTGATCGTCGCATCGTTGCAGATGATCAGGCATTCGCTACCGGAAACACGGCCGATGCCGGTTATAATGCCAGCGCCATGGATGTCACCGGAGTACATGTCGTTGGCGGCAAGGGATGAGAGTTCAAGAAACGGCGAGCCCGGATCAAGCAAACGGGTTATGCGATCTCGAGGCAGCAATTTGCCGCGTGCAACGTGACGCGCGCGCGATTTTTCCGACCCGCCAAGGGCCGCCTCGGCTCGACGTTCGATAAGATCGTTAACCGCAGCGCGCATTACTTTTGCGTTGACGCGGAACGTTTCTGACGAGGTATTGATCACTGACTGCAGACGTGGCATGCGCTCTCCCTCAGAACTGCCGGACATTAATGAAATTTTTGGTGATCCCGCAAGGGCTTGTGTTATTCTGTCCTCATAATTGCGAGCTGAGAATAACCTGCGACGCAGGTCTTGCCCGGCCTATCGGCGCCGATATGCGGGCTTGAAAGAAGGGATTTCACCTCAACATAACGATCGCTGGTGTTCCGGTTACTTGCTCATACCTATTCCTCGCTCCTATTCCTCATTCAGCTCGATATCAAAGCCTGCCTTCTTCCAGGCACCAAAGCCACCGATCATGTGAGCCACGGGCTTGAGCCCCATATCCTGCGAGATTTTGGCAGCGAGGACCGAGCGCATCCCACCAGCACAGAAGAAGATGAACGATTTATCTTCGGCAAACACCGGCTTGTGATAGGGGCTTTCCGGATCGATCCAGAACTCCAGCATGCCGCGGGGGCAATGGAATGCACCGGCAATTTTGCCATCGCGTGACAGCTCGCGGGGATCACGGATATCAACCAACACGACCTCTGGATCGGCCGCTAAATCGCGCACCTCTTCGATCGTGTATTCGGTGATCTGACTCCTCGCGTCAGAGATTAGGGCTTTAATCCCGCGCGTGATGGTTTGGGGCATTTGTTCCGGCTCCTTCTTTGTTTTTCCGTGATTGCAATTCGTATTGCCCTTGCTGCCCTCTTCATACGACCCGCTGGGGTTTCGAGCAATGTTTGGTATCGAATGGTCGGCGTGCGGCCCTGTTGTGGCCATTGTGTTGGGGTCTGTGATTCGACGACTTTCGGTACGGATTCGTTTGCGTTAAGTCTTGAGTTGGAAATCTGCTTCACGTCGACGCCTAGCAGGGTAGATCCCTTGCCTCCATTCTAATGTCTTAAGACCATCGGACTCAGGCCGTCGAGCACGGGCAAGTGGACGTTCACGGAAACCGCCTCACTGGAAACCCTCATGGCTGTGCATAATTCCAAGTTATTCAAAATTCAGACTACTTGCAGATTTGGGCTGACGTTGGGGCTGGCTGCACTGGCTGGCGGGTGCTCTTCGGGCGGGCTGACAAGTCCGGGCCTCGATCCGCCGAGCACTAGCGCAGTGAGTAGCAGCAAGTATGTGCCGACAGCTGAGGAGCGCGCATTAAACTGCGGGAAACTTGCAGGCCGGTCGCAGGTTCTCATTCTGCAGATCCGTGGGCAGCTGGCCAGCAAGTCAACCTCACAAGCCTCACGGGCAATTCACTCGGCAGCAGCGATGACAGGCGCAAATGGGCGACGCGGTGTAGATCCTGCCGGTGAGCTCGGACACGACATTGCGCGCGTTCGTGGCTACAATCGTATGCTGCGCGCAAAGCGGTGCGGATCGTTTGATCTCAAAGCCGAATTCAGCCCTTCGCCACCATCTCATACGCCACGTCTGATGCCTTATGAAGCTCAAAAAAACGCACCGGGATCTGCATCTGCAAAACGGCCTGGATAGACTATTTTCCCGAAGGACGAGGCTACTCTCGATCGAGATTGGTCTCAATCAAGGCTGGGAATGATCCGAAGGCTTCTCAGCATCGGCTTTCCGTTCCTCTTCGACGCCTGGCCTTGCCCCCTCTTTCCGTTCCTCTGGGACGCCTCTTGAGCGCTTCAAATCCTGCTCGCTTTGTTCATGCGCCTCTCGTTGCCAGCGCCCGAGCGGGGTTTCAAGTTCGTGCCGGCCTGCAATACTTTCGATGTGGCCTTGGTCGTAGCTCTTGTCGAAGAGGTCTGCGGCGCGCTCTTCGACCCAGCGATCATTGACCGTTGCGGTCTTGTAGATCAAGTAGTGAAGAGTGAAGGCTGCGCCCGTTATCACGAGCGGCCAGAGGCCCCACCAAGGTGGTCCGCTAACAATGTTCGCAATAGTAAGCAGCACATTGAGCACGATGAAGACCGACAGGTGCCATTTGTAGTATCGCACCAGCCAAGCCATGATGGCCTGCCAACGCGCTTCGAATGGCTGACCAAAAAATTCGTCTTCGTTGGGCATTGCTGACCCGCTCCTTCTGGACCAAGTCTGGCGTCCCTTTGGGACTCTGACTAGATGGCGTCCCTTTGGGACTCTGACTAGATGGCGTCCCTTTGGGACGACGCCTAGATCGTATCGAACGGGTTTTTGCGCGCGGGTTTTTCCGGCTCGATGGGCTCAGGCATGCTGGGGTAACGCGATGCGATCCGCAAAATACGCCAGCTGTAATAGAGCCATGCCGCGATGAAGACGCCAATCAGGGTCTTGTCCAGGTATCCAAGTTTCGGTGGAAAGCCAAAAATTACGAAATAGAGTGCTAGCGCAATCGGAGCCAGAGCGCAGAAACTGGCCGCCATTTGGTTTTTGGTCCAGCCAAACATGATCGCCGCCCAAACCGTGAAAAAGGCATAGATCGGCACGATAACAACTTCACCGTGCGGGAACTTGCCAGACAGTGCGATCACACCTGAAACGCCAAATACCACCGCCATGAACAAGACGTATGCGAAGATTTCGTATCTCGCCTGACGCCTGTGAAGGCGATCAACGGCAATGAAATATGGTGTCTTCTCGGGATTATAGACGTAGCGACCGAACATTCCGTCCCAATCAAATTTCATTGCTCAGCCTTTCTGCAGTGTAGCCCGCCTATCCAGAGTTTGTCTGACAGATCCACTTCCGTATTTTACTTGCTGCGTGACAGTAGGCCAAACCGCAATCGATCGGCCGGATTGCTACGTTGTCTGACGCCTGTTGTGCAATACCACTAATTCATACGAAAAGCCGGACACTGTCTTGCGCCCGGCTATCGTTAACAATGGTTGGGCGCCAACTCGGTGTTAGCGAACCATTTTGGATTCGAATTTCTGGCCGTTTATTCGCCATCTATTCCCTATGCACGCCAAATCCCTATACGCGCTAAGCCCTTATGACTTCTCAGGCTGATCGGGAGGACTTTCGTCCAGACCCGGAATGTGGGTTGCAGGCCTGAACGAGGTATTGTCTTCCGTGACCTCAATGCGCTTCTTGCCCTCGATCATCGTACCGGTGTCTTCCGGCCATTCAAGAGTCAACAACTTGAAGCGACGGTTCGGATCACCGAATAACACGAGATAACATTGCAGCCACACGGCAAAGCCCGCGATGACTGTCATTAAGAGCCCGACAACCAAGACACTCTTGATGATCCAGCGATTGCTCAAGCCGACGGTAGAAGCCGAGATTTCGCTAACCTGGAAGGACGACCAGGCATAATCAAACGCAAAATATGTCACGACCGCGCAGAACGGAATCAGGAAAAATGTACAGCCTAGAAACTCGATCCAGGCCTTTTTCCTGAAATGCAATGTCTCACGGACAAGGTCAACACGGACATGGGTGTTGTAAATGTACCCATAGGCCAGAACGAGTGCGAACAGCCCCGTGTGGAAGTGCCATTCCAACTCCTGAAGCAACGTCGAGCCAAAAAACTCGCTGACATTGTTCACCAGGAAATGCTGCACACCAAAAATGATTTGCCCGTCATCGCCTCGCAGCGTCAGCTTGCGGATAATCACATCAAAGACGGTGATGAGCACCATTGGCAAGATCAACCACGATGCTGCTTTGCCCACTCGATCAACAATGCCGCTAAGGCATTCACTGAGCCGAAGAGCAAAGGGCCGTTCTTCAGAGGCATACTCTGAGAGATCCCCAGTTTGTTCCGACATTCGTTTCTCCCGAATTCTAAGTAGCGCCTACCGCCTTGTTAGCCGCCTCTAACCAACCACAACGCGAGTTGCGGGTAGGACATGACTAAAATGAGGGCCAAAAGCTGCAGTAATACGAACGGTATGATGCCTGCGTAGATGCTTTGGATTTTAATCTCCTTCGGTGCGATGCCCTTGAGATAGAAAAGCGCAAAACCGAAAGGCGGTGTGAGAAATGACGTTTGGAGATTGATCGCCATCAGGATGGTGAACCAAATCAGGACATCTTCCTTGGGAAGGTGCGCACCGAAGTCGAGCCCAGCCACCATTGGTGCGAATACGGGAAGCACAATCAATGTGATCTCAATCCAATCAAGGAAGAAGCCAAGGACAAACGCGATCCCCATTAGCAGGAACAGGAAGCCCCAAGAATCCAAACCGGCGTTGAGGATCAATGCTTCGACAAGGTCATCACCACCGAGCGAACGATAAACGTAGGCAAAGCAGGTGGCACTTACGATGATGAAGAAAATCATCGCGATGGTACGCGCCGAAGTATGACAGACGCCCTGGAGAACAGAGAGGTCCAGCCGACCTGCAACAAACGCCAGGAGCATTGCACCAAACGCACCGACGGCGCCGGCCTCACTTGGCGTTGCCCAACCAAGAAGGATCGATCCCTTGATCAAGCTGATCAAAAACACTGGCGGAATAAAGCTGCGAATAAGAAGCGGCAGCATCTGACCCTTGGGGATGGTCAATGCAGTTGCATCCAATGGAGGCGCCATGCTCGGCCTGACGGCCGCGATCGTGGCAACAAAAATTAGATACAAAACCGCAAGACCAAGACCAGGCACAATCGCTGCCATGAAGACGTCACCGACCGAAATCGATAACAAGTCCGCCATAATGATCAGCATAATGCTCGGTGGGATGAGTATACCCAAAGTGCCCGATGCAGCAATTGTTCCGCAGGCCAAGGCATGCGAATAACCCTGTTTCATCATCGTTGGCAAAGCGAGGGCGGTCATCATCGTCACCGAAGCACCGATAATCCCCGTCATCGCAGCTAGAACCGTGCCCATCACTGTCACAGCAAGAGCCAGAGAGCCAGGCACGCGCTTAAGAAGAACCTGCACGCAGTAAAGCAGGTCATTGGCAATGCCACTGCGCTCCATCATTACGCCCATGAAGACGAATGCCGGAATCGCAACGAGCACTAGGTTCTCTGCCGCCTGCCCCCAGATACGAGGCAGAAAATTGAAATATTCTATGAGCTTAAAGGCATCCAAAAAATAGCCGATCAAGCCGAAGGTGAGTGCGATCCCACCTAGGATGAAGGCAACCGGATAGCCGGAGAAAAGTAAAATCGCCAACGTCAAGAACATCACGATCGGAAGATATTCCTGCGCTTTGTAAAATAGTTCCTCTTTCGCTTCAGGAGCAAGAGAAGAGATATAGAAGACCGCTACCGCGATCAGCGCTAGAACGATCAGAGAGATGGCCGTGCCGACCCATCCCCGACTCTCTGTCTCATCGGGCGCTCGTTGCAAATCAGCCATGTTGTTGGAAGCCTTTCAGAAGAAACCCCGAACCGGTCACCGCTCGTCTGGTTCGGTTAATCTGGCGTCTCTAGTTACATTCAACCTAGCGTCGCTGGCTGCACTGCACTGCACGTCACGCCGCAAAACCCTCAGTCATTCAATTTAACCATGCATCAAGGATGGCGCGCCACCGAACATTGAAATCGACGGCGCGCCACCTTAGCGTTCTTAATTTCTTACTTCAGGTACGTACTCTTAAGTGCCTGCGCATCGCCCCAGAGCTTGTAGGTTTTCCGGAAGGCAAAGTAGTCGTCAGCCACTTTCTTGAAGAGCGCGTCTTTAGCTGACTCCTCTTTGACAACGGCGACCCAAGCTGCTTCAAACTTGGCGAGATCTTCATCAGACCAACGGTGATTGGTAACGCCATACTTGGTTTTCATTGCCATCATTGCGGCCGGGTTTTTGAATTCCGAATGGCCATAAACCCAGGCAACGCTTTCACCTGCTGCAACGCGTATCATTGCCTTGTAGGTCTTTGGAAGCGCATCAAAGCCCTTCTTGTTCATCAGGAGTTCCGAGCAAGAAGTCTGTTGGTGCCAACCAGGATAGTAGTTGTGCTTGGCAATCTGGTAGAAGCCGAGTTTGATGTCGATGTCCGGCATCGAAAACTCGGTTGCATCGATCACGCCTTTTTCAAGGGCTGGGTAGATGTCTGCACCGGCCAAAAGCTGTGTGGAAACACCCAATTTCTGCATGACCTTCGCGCCAAGACCGAAAAAGCGCATCTTGATGCCCTTCAAGGATTCTACGCCGCCTTTAATTTCCTGCTTAAACCAGCCCGATGTCTCCGGTCCGGTACAGAAATTGTCGACCGCGACCATGCCATGCTTGCCGTAAAGTTCGTCACGGAGCTTGCCGCCGTTGCCGAACCATTTCCAAGCTAGGAATTCACCGAAGCCCGGGCCAAATGGCACGGCGGTAAAGAATGACACCGCGGGATATTTCCCGGCATGGTAGCCTGGTGTCGTCCAGCAAGAATCAACAGAGCCTTTGGAGACAGCATCAAAGCATTCCAGAGCTGGTATAAGTGCGCCAGGCTCATAAAACTTGATTTTGAATTTACCGTCGGACAACTCGTCGATTGTCTTCGAGAAGCGGACGCCCGAATCGCCAAGGTGTGGCAATGTCGAACCGAATGCACTTTGCATTTTCCATTTCACGCGTTTCTGCGCGAGACTTTCAGTTGCCGGGATAGCAACGAATGCGGCGCATGCTAGCGCACTGACCCATGTATTTAGGCGCATATAACCCTCCGATTTGTTTCCTCCGACTTTACTGAGACACGGGAGCGGATTATTTTTCGCATTCTCCGCACACCAAGCAGGCACCTAGAATTCACTGCTGCGCTGCTTTTAAATACTCAGCAAAGGCCCCTACCGTTTTTCGCCAGGGATGTTTACGGTTGCATGAGGTGGAAGGGTTGTCAAAGATATAGAAGAGTTAAATTACGCTAACCGGTGCATTGCCAATGCTATTGCTTTCCACTCAAGCAAAAAAGCGGCTGAGGTCCTCTCATTTGGCACAGAGTGGGAGCACCCATTTTCTGACCATCGAATATTTAACGAAGGTTTGATTGCACTCCACTCGTTTTTTGTGTGCTCGTGATAGTTCGAGCTAGGATGAGATCTCAAAAAGCTGCCGGCCGATGAGCATGCGGCGGATCTCAGAGGTGCCGGCGCCGATCTCATAAAGCTTTGCATCTCGCAAAAGGCGACCGGTAGCACTGTCGTTGATGTAGCCGTTGCCACCTAGTAGCTGAATGGCATCAAGGGTAATCTGGGTGGCTTTTTCGGCAGCAATCAATATAGCGCCGGCCGAATCCTGCCGCGACGTCTCGCCACGATCGCAGGCCTTGGCGACCGAATAAACATAGGCACGGCAGGCGTTCATATTAACGTACATGTCGGCGATTTTACCCTGGACCAGTTGGAACTCGCCTATCGACTGGCCGAACTGTTTTCGCTCATGGACATAGGGGAGGACAATATCGAGTGCTGCTTGCATGATGCCGAGGGGGCCGGCGCTAAGAACCGCGCGCTCGTAATCGAGACCGGACATCAACACGTGGACGCCCTTGCCAACCTCACCCAGGACATTCTCTTCCGGCACCTCGCAATCCTCGAAGACCAACTCACCCGTGTTAGAGCCCCGCATACCTAACTTGTCGAGCTTTTGGGCGACAGAAAAGCCCTTGAAATTCTTCTCGACGATGAAGGCTGTGATGCCACGGGGGCCTGCGTCAGGGTCGGTCTTGGCATAAACTACCAGCGTGTCGCCGCCCGGGCCGTTGGTGATCCACATCTTTGTACCATTCAAGATGTAGCGGTCGCCTTTCTTTTCGGCTTTCAATTTCATCGAGACAACATCGGATCCGGCATTCGGCTCGGACATTGCCAAGGCGCCGACGTGCTCGCCAGAGATTAGTTTTGGAAGGTAGCGGCGCTTTTGCTCGTCCGAGCCGTTACGGCGTATTTGGTTTATGCACAGGTTTGAATGTGCCCCATAAGAAAGGCCGACGGATGCTGAGCCGCGAGTAAGTTCTTCCACGGCGATACAGTGTTCGAGATAGCCAAGGCCGCTACCGCCGTATTCCTCTTCAACGGTTATGCCATGCAGACCCAATGCGCCAATTTCTGGCCAGAGGTACCGGGGGAATTCGTCTGTGCGGTCAATCTCGGCAGCGATTGGGCTAACGCGGTCGGAGGTGAAGGATTGCACCATATCGCGGAGCTGATCGGCCGTCTCACCGAGATCGAAGTTAAAGGACGGTACAGAGTTTGGAATCATGGGGTCGTCTCCAGTGTGGTCGAAATGGCATTCAAAGCAGCAGGAAGCGAAATGGATACTGGTTTACGATGGATGGTCGCCTCAATCCGATAGATCATCAATATGCATAATCGTGACCAGTCCGGTTAGGACGTGGGTTTCTTTTTTGTCTAAGTTATCAGAGATGCCGAATACGTCTGTCTGACAGATCGTCAGGGTTTTGCCGGGCTTGAGGATGCGACCGCGGGCGATCATCTTTTTGCCGCTGGCGGGGCGCAGAAAATTCACCTTCAGCTCGGCAGTAAGCACATTGGTATTGATTGCTGCGAGACTCATGGCGGCAAAACCCGCAGCTGAGTCAGCTATGCTCGCCAAGGCACCGCCATGCACATAGCCATGTTGCTGCAGGATGTGCTCAGCGCTGGGCATTGTTATATCAACTTCGCCAGGGATTACGCGACACAGACAGGCCCCGATATGGCTCATGTGGGGTTGCCGAGCAAAACTGCTTCGCACCCGCAGTTCGAAATCGGGGTCGCGCGGTTGGAAAACTGTCATGTTTTGGCTGCTCTTGATGTATTTTGATTGTTCATAGTGTGAAGGTTATATGCAGCTGCTTCAGTTTTGTCAGGACAGGCTATGAATAATTCAGCTCCTTACAACGACCAACGGGCCACGAAGGTGGCGCAATCGGGTGTGCGGGATCGCCCGTCGGTATTTCCATGGCCACCGGTGTTACTTCTTGCAAATGTGGCCGCAGCGGTCGGGCTGGGCTGGTTTCAGCCACTTGGATGGCCAGGCGTTAACGATTTTGCAGCACGCACAGTCGGGCTATCGATTGGCGGACTTGGTATTGCACTCATGATGTGGTCAGTTTGGACGTTGCGGGCCGCGCAAACAACCGTACTGCCCCACCAGGGGGCCACCAACCTGGTGACAAGCGGGCCCTTTCGGCGCTTTCGAAACCCGATTTACCTTGCTGATACGATGATCCTGCTAGGGGTTGCGGAAGTAACCAAGAATATTTGGTTTGTGGCTGCCGCGGCGGCCTTCGTGGTGCTTGTGACGTGGCTGGCAATCCTGCCAGAAGAACGGCACCTTGGAGCCCGGTTTGGTGAAGACTATCGAGCATATAAAGCGCGTTCGCGGCGTTGGTTGTGAAGCGGCTCCAAATGATGTCACCTTGGAGCTCTCAAGAGGGCTGCTGCATCAGAAAGCCACGCGCCCCGCTTAGAATTTGTCTTCTGAACCATTGAATTGCCCGAATCAATCCCCTTGTATTGAGATGGATGTGGAGGTGCGGACGATGACACGAGCTTTGGGAACATTGAGTATTGGTGTGGCGGCCTGTTGCGCAGTCATGCTGCCAGCTCATGCCCAGACAAGCCATCGCGATGCTATTGGCGAGTTATTGGCGCGCAATCATGTGCAGCCTCATGACGATAAACGGAATGATGGCAAACGGGCGCGTCACGTTCAAACTTCGGATCAGAATGAGAATTCAAAACAAGGGTGGTTTTTCCGTACCGCAAAGAAATCAGCCAGTACACTTGGCGATGCTGGCGTAAATACAAGCGACCCACGGGCGGGTGATAAATCCTACGAGCAGGCCAAACGGCTAATGTCAGCGATCGATAACATCCTGCGGGATGCTGCCAAGAATCGCTCGGCCGCCAAAAAGCTGCCTTCCAAGAACGACTTCATTTTGACACCTCTGTGGACGGAGACGCGAGAGGATCGCGAGCGCCTGATCAGGGAATTGCTGGATTCAGCACTTGGGATCGTGACTGATGTTCCAGTTGTCGAAGTACAAAAGCGAATCGAAAAACGACGTAGGAGTATTCGTGAACTTGAGAAGCTGATTGCTGACTACCGCGAGAAGCAGGTGGGGGCGCCGGTCGATTCTCTGCTGCCAGGCGTGATCAGCGACACGGTAACATCGCTGGGGCAAAAGATTACTGATGCCGAAAAGCGGATTGCGAAAAACAATGAAAGCATCGCCCAAGCCAAGCGCGAAGTGCACGCGGCTTTAGAAAAGTCCGGCATAAAGCTGTCGTCGAAGCAGGTAGATATGCTGCTGGGCAGCGTACTCTCAGGCGATCTCGTGCGGCTCGTTGCGGTGTTTAACTCCGCTAAGCAGATTGACCAGCAGCTTGCACGGCGGATGGCGGCGACTGGTGAAAACATGAGCGCCGCACGGAAGTATTTTGCAATGCACGCGGCACTGTTTGCGATGTTAGTGCATGCGCAGGACACCGTCGTAAATAAAATCGACACGCTCTACATGCCGAAGCTATCTGCAATCCTGCGAGATTTGAAGGCGGCTGGACGGCGCACGGAAAAATTGATGCGTGCTAAGAACCGGCCGGATCAACTGCGGGTTCTTCAGTCCAACCGACGCAGCCAGAAACTGGCCGAGCAGGCAGCACGCGGCTACCGGCGGTATTTGATGCAACAGCGCGAGCAAGTGGCGCTGGCGCGGAGGCGTGCAGCGCATGATCTTTCGATTGCCGACAATACTTATGAGACGGTTGAGGCGAGTTTTCAGTTGCGAAATCTGATGCGCAACACCCGCACGACATTTGAGGCGTTGCAGAAGCTGGAAGCGCCGACTTTTGAACAGATTTTCAAGAACGAGGAATTGCGCCGCGAGTATGAAAACCTGACCAAGAAGCTACAGGTTCCGGCAAGCTAGATTATTTCCGACGCGGCGTGCTCCAAGATGTGACGGCTATCTTCGATATTGCAGAAACGGGCTCTTGGTTGCGACCTTGTCATAGAGTGTGCGTGCCCGGTAGTTGAATTCCTGCGTTGCCCAATATGTGCGGGTGCAGCCCCGTGCATCGGCTGCCGCATAGGTCGCCTCAATCAATGCCTTGCCAACGCCCGCAGCCCGGCTGGATGGATCGACAAACAGATCTTCGAGATAGCAATAGCACGTTGGCGACCATGTCGAGCGATGAAAGAGCACATGCGCCAAGCCGATCGGTTTGTCGCGACTATCCACTGCCACTAGTGCAATGTGGAATTGCTCATCATCAGATAGCAGCCGCTGCCAGGTCAATTCGATCTGCTCATCTGTCAATGAAGACTCATAGTAGCTCAGATAACCTTGAAACAGCGGTTCCCAAGCGGCCCTGTCGCTTGCGGCCAGGCGTCTCGTGCGAATACTCATGCTGAATTCCTTTGGTGCTGCTTGGCGCCGTAGCGCCCCAAGAGATTCCGTAAAGAGCGGGAAAACTCTAACCAGATTGTCCGTACTTGGCTCTAAAACAACCAGATTGTTGCCAGCCCGAGAAATGCGAAAAAGCCAACCACATCAGTGACAGTGGTGACGAACACACCGGAGGCGATGGCCGGGTCGTAGCCTGCTCGATCCAAGGCGATTGGAACCAATATCCCGGCCAGGGCCGCTGCGAGGTGATTGCAGATCATGGCTGCGCCGATCACAAGGCCAAGTTTGTTGGAGCCAAACCATAGAATGGTCACCAGCCCTAAAACCAAGGCAAACAGAAAACCGTTCAATAATCCGACGGAGGCTTCGCGCAAAACTACGCGCGTGGTGTTGACGGGGCCCAGTTCCTTTGTCGCGAGAGCGCGAACCGCCACGGTCATGGTTTGGGTGCCTGCATTGCCGCCCATTGAGGCGACGATCGGCATCAAGACGGCCAATGCCACCATTTGTTCGATCGACGCATCAAAGGCTTTGATGACGGATGAGGCGAGTACTGCTGTCATCAAATTGACTAACAGCCAGACGAAGCGGCCGCGCGTTGTTGACAGAACGTTATCGAGCACGCTTTCGTCGCCGACACCGCCGAGAAAACGCATATCTTCATGTGCTTCTCTCTGGATCACTTCCACGACGTCATCGACGGTGACCACACCAACGAGACGGTTGTTTTCATCGATCACGGGGGCTGTTATCAAATCATACCGCTCAAACTTGCGGGCGACCTCTTCCTGATCATCCGTGGCTCTTACGGTGACCAGATCGGGACGCATAATGTCCGCGATGCGCGTCAGCCGCTGCGAGCGCATAATGCTGGATAAATCAGCAGCACCCAACACTTTGAAGGATGGGTCAACAATGAAGATTTCCGAAAACGTTTCAGGTAGGTCTTCGGTGCCGCGCATATAGTCGATCACCCGGCCAACATCCCAAAACGGCGCCACGGCGACGAATTCCGACTGCATGAGGCGACCGGCGGTCTCTTCATCATATTCGAGGTTACGCAACAGCGCCGTGCGATCGGAAAGGGAAATCCGGGCCAAAACGTCGGCTTGATCTTGCGGCTCGAGACCTTCAACGAGATAGGCAGCGTCGTCCGATTCCAGTTCGGTGACGGCCTTGGCCAAGTAGTCGTTCGGCAGCTCTGAGGAGAGTTGGTCGCGGACTGATTCGTCGAGCTCCGAAAGGACATCAAAGTCGAATTCGTGCCCTAAAGACCGGACCAGAGCCGCCCGCTCGTCGGATGGCAAAAGCTCGATTAAATCGGCAATGTCTGGTGCGCGTAAGTTCTCGACGAGGGCACGGACGCGCGTGTCATCGAATGCGCTGAGCGCATCAGACACCGCGCGCACCAGATCTGCGCTCATGGCGGCGCTGGATGCGTTCCGTGTCGCCGCTATTTCCGCTGCCTCAGGCATAAGATGACGATCCTCTGCACTGTCCTGGGTTATCCTTGGTGGTCGGATCGTGCCAGTGGGCGTCCAGATTTTTAATGATTTCGAGACTGTTGCCAGTCTCGCTTGCAGTCTCGCTCTCGTCTAATTCCAAGCTTATCGCAGATAAGCCTGCTGTTTAGTCTAAACCGATCATCTGTTCGCACCAGCCGGAGCATGTGTTGGCATCAGCGCGCCTAAATCTTCGATGCCGCGCCATAACACACTTGGAGGAAAGGCGACAACCGCGTTTGTTGATCAAGTGTAGTGGAGTATTGTCGGGAGTGCCGTGGTTGAGTGTTGCGCCGCCGCCGCGCTTAAACAAATCTTGCTGCCATAACACACGCGATTGTGTTGCCACTTCCCGCTAAATCCACCTACAAGCACGTTGCACGTCCTCTGGGCGCATACTCTGGGCGCGGCCTTTGGGAAAGCTGTGTGGTTGCTTGCCTCCTCAGATCGAGCGGTCCTGCCTAACACTGACGGGAGATATACATGCGGCCTATCAACCTCCTAGCGTTTTTATGTTTAACAGTGACTGTTTGTGGACAGGCGCTAGCGGCAGGCTGCCCAGGCAAGCCAAATACGTTGGGAGTTTCGCGCGTTTTGCAAATCGATACCAACGGGGGCCCTCTATATGGTCGATTGCAGTACAAAGAGAAAGACCCGCTGGCTGACAAGGAAGTGGTGCTGACATTTGATGATGGACCGCTGCGCCGCAACACACGCAAAGTGCTAGCCGCGCTTGCTGCACATTGCACAAAGGCCACATTCTTTATGGTTGGACAGATGGCCGTCTCCGATCCTGCGATGGTCCGCGAGGTGGCGGCGGCCGGGCATACAATTGGCGGGCACACATGGTCGCATCAGAACCTGAAGCGTTATAGCGGCCAGCGGGCGGCGGGAGAAATTGAACTGGGAGTTAGTGCCGTGGAACGAGCGCTTGGCAGGCCTATCGCGCCGTTCTTCCGGTTTCCCTATCTCGCAGACCCGAAATCAATGATTGGCTATCTGAAGTCGCGGAACGTAGCGATGTTTTCGATCGATGTTGATTCTTATGACTACAAATCGGGCAGTGGCGATCGGATGCGGCGTAATGTGATGCGGCAGTTGGCAGGTCGCAAGAAGGGCATCATTTTGATGCATGATATCCAGAGGGCGACAGCGAGAGGCATTCGGGGACTGCTCAACGAACTGAAGTCCTCCGGCTACAAGGTTGTCCATTTGGTGGGCAAGGGCACCCTCAAAGGGCGGCCGGAATATAATTTGCACGCGAGTGCATTGCTCAAGAAACGACGGACATCAGCTCGCGCAAAACCGCTCACTGATGCTAAATTCAAGTGGGCTTCGGCAGCACCTCAGCTATTATCGAGCAAAACCGGCACCGCGCAGGCCGGAAGCACGGCACGGAGGCGACGGACGGCAGCAGCTAAAAATCCCAAGGGCACACGAAAGCGTCCATATGCTGCCAAATGGAAACGAAGTGTCCTTGGGCTTGATTGATTTAGGGGCTTGATTGATTTAGCGGTTTTTGGGCGACTGGGGCACGTTCAATTCCGAGAGAGCCAGCTCTAGCGACGTGACGTTCTCTAAGATTTTGTTTTGAAGACTGATAATTTTTTCGATGGAAGCTCACTGCTTCCATCTCTGGCGATCAGGCTCTAAAACCACGTAGTGCAACCTGAGGTCTTTCATGAGTGCTTGGCGAACGATTGGTCGGTGCCTGTTGGCATTGCCTGTTGCACGGTCAATCAATGGGCTTGTTGGAGTGTTCGTTTTTGGGTTGGGTGTTGTGCTGACCCAAGCAGAGGCAGCTTCGGCGTGCGCGTCGCCTAAAACCGCGCTTGGGGTCTCGCGCGTCGTGGAAATTGATGCGACGACGGGGCCGATATACGGCAAGATAACGCGGTACGCGCACGAGCCGAGCTTTCTTCGTGACAAAGAAATCGTACTGACGTTTGATGATGGCCCCACGCCCAGCATCACCCGGTCAATCCTAAAGACACTCGAACAGTTTTGCACGAAGGCCACCTTCTTCGCTGTTGGGAAGATGGCGATTGCCTATCCAAGAGTCCTGCGTGAGACAATGCAGGCGGGGCATACGGTTGGTGCGCATACATGGTCGCACCCCAGGAACCTTCGCCACCTCAAACAACGTTCGGCAAAGATCCAAATCGAGAAAGGGTTTGCCGCCATCACCAAGGCGGCGGGAACCACTATTGCACCGTTTTTTCGATTTCCAGGGCTGAATGACGACCCTCGAATGTTGGCCTATATGCAGACCCGCGGGATTGCCACGTTCACGGTTGATGTGGTCTCTGATGATAGCTATACGCCAGATGCTAAGAAACTCGCCCGACAGACGGTGGCGCGGACAGTGGCGCGGCACGGCGGGATCGTGCTTTTCCACGACATCAAGCAGTCCACCGCAAAGGCACTGCCGAGCATCCTCGCGGAATTCAAGAAGCGCGGCTTCAAGATTGTGCATCTGACCTCGAAACACAGTTTCACGCCAGTCGGCAATTTTGAAGCTGAGCTAAATAAGAGGTTTTTGAAAGCAATCAGAGGTAAGACGTTGCCTGAGCTTGCACTGAAGCCTCCAGTTCATCCGGTTGGGTCGTTCGCGGTTATGCGGCCGCCGGTGACGCAATTGGCACCTGCGGCGAGAGCTATCAAACGGGTATCCACACGCAAGCGCCGACTGAATGTGCTGCGTGGAAGTGTGGCCGCGAAAGGATGGAAGACAACCGTTGACCGGCTGTCAAATGTCAAAGAAACTCATACGATCAAGATCCGTAAGATCGAGCCCTCTAAGACCAAGTCCCGCAGGACCAAGAGCCATAAGTCCGAGACTGAAGGCACGAAACCCAAGCCTCGTGCTGTTGAGGCCGGCAAAGACGAAATGATAAAGAAACACTCTAAGTTACGGACTCATTAAATCGCATATAGATGCGCATGGCTGCAAACTTAACTAACTAACGACAACCTCTTGCGACTTCACAGCTAGAGTGGCGAAGAATTGCAAGGCCCAGGCGCTGAAGAGCGAGAAGGCTGGAAACAAGCCTATTGAAGAGCTAGGCCGCAAAAATTGAGACGAACCAAACTCCATCAACGACCCCGAACTTATCTGCCCGTGGAGCGGTGCCACCGCGATGATGTGTCAGGTTTGAAATTTAGGATGCTTAGAAAATTGGTGCGGCCGAGAAGACTCGAACTTCCACGGGATTTCTCCCACAACGACCTCAACGTTGCGCGTCTACCAGTTCCGCCACGGCCGCACTTCATTTCATGACCTGAAGGCCATCTGTATTGTTATGGCTTAAAGCCACTATCAATCTGGGGACGAGCCGCAAGCAACCCCTCACCAAGGTCGCCTCGAATATCAAGCTCTTGGGGAAATAGCAAGCCGCTATCTGATGCAGGCTTGTGTACTGGACAGGTTGCTGATGCGCGCGCATGTTGCGGATGAGCGTTGTTGGCAATAGAGCGCGAATGGTGCTGCTTGGTTCAATCATTAATGGACGGCCCGACTTGATATCGACTTGATATCGACTTGGCTTTGGA